>Ga0101944_10000095_pt1 | contig 291388 bp, 243 predicted proteins | sample DewCreD2012metaG_FD_75245 | JGI IMG/M metagenome (GOLD analysis project Ga0101944, IMG submission 75245) | Hot spring sediment bacterial and archeal communities from British Columbia, Canada, to study Microbial Dark Matter (Phase II) - Dewar... ... | reverse complement strand
CACTTTTCTCCAATGACTACTTGCCTTTTTATTTCCGACAGAAAGGAGAGATGCTGTCTGGTAACATTATCATTTGATAGAACGATCAGCTTTCGGTAACATTATCATTTGACTTGACACGGTCCGCCTTTGGACTATAATAAAAGCGCTTTTGACCCCCATCCCATTTCAGCCAGGAAAAGGAAGTTCTCACGTGACCCCCTATGAATACCTTTCATCCCAGTTTCAAAAGGACCTGCTTGAATTTGCGCAAAGCCTGATCCGTATCAAAAGTCTGCCGGGTCAGGAGGAGGAAATTATTCATTTCATCCGAAGGAGAATGCTCGATTTGGGTTACGATGAAGTCCGCATCGACTCGATGGGGAATCTGATCGGCAGAATTGGCAGCGGCAACAAAACCCTGCTGTTCGATTCTCATATTGATACGGTGGACGTAAACGATACCGACCAATGGGATTATCCACCCTTCGGCGGCGAGGTCGTCGATGGACGCCTTTATGGCAGAGGTGCGGTGGACATGAAATGCGGTGCAGCCGCTTCGATCTATGCCGTAGCGCTTGCCAGGCAACTGGGCTTCATCCAGGGAAAAACACTTTACGTTTCCTGCACCGTCATGGAAGAAGATTGTGATGGGGTGAACCTGAGGCATTTGTTCCAGGAATTCAACCTCAAGCCCCACTCTGTGGTCATCTGCGAACCCTCCAATAACCGCATTGCTTTAGGACATAAAGGCAAAGCTCAGATATCCGTGAAAACCTATGGTCTCTCAGCCCACAGTTCAGCGCCCGAAAAAGGAGTGAACGCCGTCTATGAGATGGCTGAGATCATTCAACGCATTGAACAAACCAACCTGGAGCTAATGAAAAAAGGCGAATTGCGAGGTAGCCTGGCGCTCTGCAGCATCTCCAGCCGCAGCGCTTCCCTGAATGCCATCCCCTCCGAATGTGAAGTCTACCTCGACCGCCGCATCGCTCCTGGGGAGACCAAAGAGGATATTGAGCAGGAGATGGCGCGCATTCTGCACGGTAAAAATGCAAGTTGGGAAATTCAAACCCTGCAGCGCAAAAGCTGGACCGGCATGGAGGTTGACTATCGCCCATTCCATCTGGCATGGAAGATCGATTTGGATCACGAACTCAGCCGAGTCTGTCGGGCTGCTTATCGAGAAACTTTCGGCAAAGAGCCAGGTGAATTCGTCTTTTGGGACTTCAGCACCAATGCGGTAACTCCGGTCAGCCTGGGCATTCCCACGATTGGCTTTGGACCCGGTGACCCAAAACTTGCCCATATGCGCAACGAAAACTGTCCAGTCAGCCAGCTTCTCGATGCCTGTCAGTTCTACGTGCAGGTTGCCGCAAAAATATAATGCCACCCAAAGCCCTGCTGTCTGTAGAGCGAAATCAATTTGGCCCTACCCTGAACAGCAAGCGTTTTTTTACCCGTTTTATCCCTGACTCAATTTCATAGCATCCCAACTTGAGAAATCCTGAGCATTTCCTCAACGAGCTGATTCAGTTAAACAATGTTATAGTAAGAATAGCCCTATTTATGATTTGACGATTTTGTTTCTACCCCCAAAGGAGGATCGCATGTTGAAAGAATTTCGTGATTTTATTCTGCGCGGCAATGTCCTTGATCTTGCCGTCGCCGTTATCATCGGAGGAGCTTTTGGAAAAATTGTCGATTCCCTGGTCACCGATATTCTGATGCCCCCATTGGGACTTTTGTTGGGGAGAGTGGACTTCAGCAATCTCTTCATTGATCTGTCCGGTGAAGGTTATCCCTCACTCGCCGCAGCTCAACAAGCCGGCGCTCCAACCCTGAATTATGGGCTTTTTATCAACAATGTGATTAATTTCCTGATCATTGCGGCAGCCATCTTCTTCGTCATCCGACTGTTCAACCGCCTGAGAGCTGCACCAACTCCAGGCGCAGAAGCCGAACCGACCACCAAAGAATGCCCCCACTGCTATTCTGTTATCTCCATCAAAGCGACTCGCTGTCCCTTTTGCACGTCTGAACTGAATCATTGAAGGAGAAACGGTGATGAAACCCCTGCCCGACTCACCTCTTTCGTTGTGGCTGGATACCTTTGGTGAATATCAACCGCAGCCGCCCCTGGAAGGAAATCGCAGTGTAGATGTTGCCATTCTCGGTGGTGGTTTTACTGGCATCATGACAGCTTACGAACTCAAGCGCGCCGAGCCGGGTTTGAGCGTAGCTGTCCTGGAAGCGAAAACGGTCGGCTATGGTGCCAGCGGCCGCAACGGCTCTTTTGCAATGACCGTGGTTGGCTTAGGTTTTGGGGTTGCCCCCACCCTTATGGGGGTGGAGCGCTTTAAGGCCGCTCATCGTTACATGATGCGCGCCGTTGACGAACTGGACGCCTTCATTCAGCGCGAGAACATCCTCTGTGATCGCATTCGACCGGGCTTTCTGCGAGTTGCCACCACCAAAGCCTATATCCGGCGCCTCCAGCACGATGTAGAGCGGATGAACCGCTTTGGATTTGACGATATTTACTGGCTCAATCAATCCGAAACACGTGCTCGAGTCGATTCACCCCGCTACCTGGGGGCTTTGTGGGAACCGCGCCTGGTGTTGGTCAACCCAGCCAAACTCGTGCGCGCCGAACGAGATTTAGCCCTGCGGCTTGGTGTAGCGATCTATGAAAATACACCCGCCCTGGAAATCCGCCGCCAGGATCGCTTTGAAATTCAAACCCCAAAGGGCCGGCTGAGCAGTGCCAGACTTGTCTTCGCCACCAACGCCTATACGCACCTCTTCCCTTTCGTACGCCGCAAACAAATCCCGGCTTTTACCTACATGGTTGCCACCGAACCACTAAGCGCTCAACAACTCGAACCGATTGGCTGGGCTGGGCGGGAAGGCATTGAAGACGCCCGTAACCTGATCCACTATTACCGCCTCACCCCAGAGTATCGTCTGGTGATGGGCGGTGGTCCGGTTGGCTTGACATATGCCAACGACCTCGACGCCGACCGCAACGAAGCGGCCTGGCGGCATCTTGAAGAACATATCCAGTTCCTCTTCCCTTCCCTGAAGGGCGTCAAGATAACGCACCGCTGGGGCGGACCGTTTTCGGTAACGGTTGATCTCACGCCGGCGATGGGCTACGTTGGCGACCAGCGCGCCGTCTATAGCGTGGGCTGCATCGGACACGGCGTCTCGGCAAGCCACCTGAACGCCCAAACCCTGCGCGATCTGATCCTGGAACGCAAGAGCGATCTGACCGAATCGCCCTTTGTCCGCCAGCGGGTGATCCCCTGGCCACCCGAACCACTGCGCAGCCTGGTGGCTTACACCCTGCGCGGCTATTTGCAGTTGGAAGACTGGTACTATGAGCGGGAATTGAAGGGAAGCTGATCTTCTAACGCAGATACTTCTCCAGGATCGGTTGCGGGTCTTGCGGGCTAACCGCCTTTAATAATTCGAGAAAGGATTGGGGCGTTGCAATTTGATGGCGGTACGCCTGCGCATACCGGCGCAGGAAATTAAAGAACGCTTCATCGCCCATACTCTGACGCAGTTCCTCGAAGAACTTTGCGCCGTTGAGATAGACCGCATTGCGATAGGCTTCGTAAGCGTTGGGGAAGGCAGTGTAGTCATAAATGCTGCCGTTGATCCAGCCGCTCGGTTGATAAAAGTCAATCCGATAGGTCCACCACCAGGGCAACGCCTCAGGCGCAACGTTCTCGTAATAAATCTTCTCGCTATAGGTGCACAAGGCTTCGTCCAGCCAGGGGTCGAGAGCCTGATCATTGCCGATTAGGGCGTACCACCACTGATGGGCAGCCTCATGAGCGGCGATCGTCACCAGATATTCGCTTGGCGTGCCTTGATACAGGTTGTAAAAGCCTTTGCTCAAAAAGACCAGTCCATCAAATTCCATGCCATCTAAAAAATCGGCTTCGACAACGCTCAACATGCGATGAGGATAAGAGGAGTCTAATACGCGTTGATACAGGTCTAGCGCCTGCGCAGTCGTCTGAAGCGCTGCTTCCCCCGCCGCTCGGTGGGCTGGAAAGGCATACCCATACACCGCAATATCCCCCACCTGCAGGGCGCTGACCGTATAGAGGTGACTGACCGACCAGGCAAACGATCGTCCCTTTGAAAGTGTAAAGTGAAAGGCGCCTTCCGATTCCATCGCCGGCGCACTCGCAGCCAGGGTAAGTTGCCCTGGAGAGGGCTCCCCAACTGGATTGGACGATGCGGTCGTTCGGACGGTCACAGGGTCTTTAATGCGCACGGTGACCTGGTAATCGGCAACTTCTGAGACCAGATGCTCGCCGAAGTAGCCGGGCGGGTGGGCAAGCCAGCCGCTCCCCTCTCGATAGGGAGGAATGAAGGGATACCAATCCACCAGGTTCGTTTGCAAGGAAGTCCAACCAAACGGCACCGGTCGGGTCATCGGGTTCGGCTGCGGAGAAGGCAGACTCAACTCATAGGCGATGAAGATTTCCAGGCTTTCGCCGGGCATAAGCGCTGTTGGCAGTGGCACCTGCAGTTGGTTGACCTCCTGCCAATTAACCCTTTCCTTTGTTTCCGTCCCGGCGATTAACAGGCTGTTCAGGCGAAACGTGCCCACATAACGATTGGGTTCAACAACCAGCACCACCTCATCGAGAGAGTGAGTTGCTGGATTGGGATAGTTAATCGTCTCATTGACCCGCAGGATGTGCCGGGCATAATCCAGCTCAGCCTCAAGAATATATTGGGGGATAACATTTGCCGTCGCCGTAGGCGTCGGCTCAGGCGTAGCAGTAGCAAGCTGTCCTCCGGTTTCCTCGCTGATTGCTGGAGAGACCGGAGAGGGGAAAACAGTGGGTTGCGGGGAGAGCGCTGGAGGGTTCGCACCAGAGGGCACACACCCCCAGGCAAGGTACAGGCTGCCGCATAGAATGAGAACCGTCATCAACGCCTGAAAGCGGCTAAGTCGGACTCGCATCCCACACCCCTGCTTTTTCGAGTTCGCCACTCACAACTTCTCGCGGAGACGTAACAGGCGCTCGCCAGCCTGGTGCAAGGTTTCGGGTCGTTTGGCGAAGTTCAACCGAATCAGGTGGCGAACGGGCTCGGCAAAGAAACTGGAACCCGGCACAGCCGCCACACCAATCTCCTTTGCCAGCCAGCGACAGAAAGCCCAATCATCTTCAAATCCAAACGGCGAAATATCCGCCAGGACAAAGTAGGTGCCCTGCGGTGGAATATAACCGATGCCGCTGCGCTCCAGGTAACCGAGAAAAATATCGCGCATTTCGCCATACTGGCGGGTGAGGTTCTGGTAATACTCATCCGGGAAATTCAGAGCCGTGATCGCCGCCCGTTGCAACGGCGCGGCAGCGCCCAGGGTAATATAATCGTGTAAGGTGCGAATTTTGGCAGTGATTTCATCACTGGCGATGATGGTGCCCAGCCGCCAGCCGGTTATGGCATACGTTTTGGAAAGTGAGCTACACGTAATGGTGCGCTCGAACATGCCCGGCAAAGCCGCAGCATAGACATGGCGATGAGGAGGAAAGACGATATGTTCATAGACCTCATCCGTAATGAGATAAGCATCAAATTCCTGTACCAATTCTCCGATATAGCGCAATTCTTCTTCGCTAAACACCTTACCGCTGGGGTTGGAAGGGTTACAGACGATAATCGCTTTTGCGCCGCGCTCGAATTCGCGCCGTAATGCCTGCCGATCGATCTGAAATTCGGGTGGCGCAAGGTTGACATAGACCGGTTGAGCATCCAGCAGGTGCAAATCCACCGCATAATTCTCGTAGAAAGGCGAGAAAATCAACACCCGATCACCAGGGTCGCAAAGGGCGGCCAGGACGAGAAACATGGCTTCGCTTCCGCCCACGGTGACAGTTACCTCTTCATCGCCATCCACTTCCAGTCCGCTAAAGCGAGTGAACTTGGCGGCAATTGCGCGGCGCAGGGTAGTCACGCCAGCAGTTGTAGCATATTGATTGTAACCGCCGCGTAGAGCTTCAACCGCCGCCTCGATCAGAGCTTCGGGAGGGTCAAAATCCGGAAAGCCAGAGGCAAGGTTGATGGCTTTGGTCAAGCGGGCGAGGTCATTCATCTCGCTGATCGCCGATTCGGGAATTTTGGAGAGGCGAGAAGAGAGAGGTTTCATTAAGAGCTCCTTTCAAATTAATCTTGATACGTCCCGAAGTTTTATAAACTGCATTTCTGGTTGTAAAGCCGAGCCTGTTGCAGGCTTGTTTTGCTTACCGCCTGCTTAGCTCGCATCACAGAGAGATTTTCACCTCATAAGAGAAGACTCTGCCAGAGCGGGTCGCTTCATTCGACTAGACATTCAACATTTCCCGGCGAACCTGTTGATAGAGCGTTTCGGCTTTCAACTCGCTCAGGGTATAACAGGGTGATCGCAGATGCTCAGCTAAGGCTTGGGCGAGACCCTGATCGAAGGCAGCATGCTCCATATTGATAACCACACAACGAATTTTATCCTCGGCGATTTGATCGGCAATCAGATGAGCTTCCTCCTGCGGAGGTAAGGTGCCCATCGAGACATTGCCGGCGCCATCGGTGAGCAGGATGATCAAGGGCATCACATCGGGATGCGAGAGCTTTTCGCGCTTGATCACCTCATGCGCCAGCAGCAATCCAGCCGAAAGGGGCGTCTTACCACCAACCGGAATATCCGCCAGGGCGCGTTGGGCGAGCTGCACTGAATTGGTGGGCGGCAAGACCAGGGTGGCGCGATCCTTCTGGAAGACCACCAGCCCCACCCGGTCGCGGCGTTGATAGGCATCCGTCAGCAGGGAGAGAATCGCCCCTTTGGTGGCGCTCATTCGCTCGGCAACTGCCATCGACCACGAAGCGTCCACCACAAACAAAACCAGATTCGCAGCCTTCTTGACCCGAATTTTACGCTGGTAATCACTGGAGCGAATGGCAAAGGCAACCTTTTGGCGTTGTTCCGTGCGTTGTTTTTGAAACGGCGCGGCGGCGCGCAGGGTGGCATCGAATGCCAGGTCTTCCGCCTTACCGGGGGACGGGCGAGCCTGAATATAGCGACCGCGCTTGCGGTCGGTGATGGTGCGCGAACGTCGCCCGCCCAGTTTCCGCGTCAGGCGATCGAGTGGATTGTCGATTTTGCGAGGTGTAAAGGTCGAGCCGATCTTAACCTTTTCGCCGTTCTCCCACCAGTTCGCTCGTCCGGTATCGAAGACATTTTGGCGGGTCGGTTGTGTGGCGCGGCGCTCGCTCTCATCTTCAACGATCTCCGCGCTCACGGCTTTTTTTTTTGGTCTTCAGCGACCTCCTGTTCCTCTATCTCCTCACCGGGTTCGCTGCTCAGCTCACCTTCGCCCTGCAATTGCTCAATGCGTTCTTGCAATTCTTCCATGGATATATCCGTCTGATGGAAAGGTCCATGGCGGATGCGGTGCGGCAGAGCTAATTCTGCCGCCAGGGCAATATCCCGGTCGGTGATATGCTTGCGGCCCTCGAAAGCGGCATGGGCGCGGGCGGTCTTCAAGATGACCAGATCACTGCGATGACCATCCACATTCAGCGAAGCAGAAAGGGCAGCAATGGCAAGCAAATCGCGCTGGGTATAGGTCACCTGATCCACCAGGAGGCGAGCACGCTCAATTTGCTCGGAAAGCTCTTGTTCTTTGGGAAGCCACTTTTGGCGAAAAGCCTCCGGATCGGTTTCAAACTCCAGATTGCGCTCCATGATCAGGACGCGTTCGCGCGGATTGCGGATGCCGTGAATTTCGACTGAAAGGGCAAAGCGATCGAGCAACTGAGGCCGCAAATCGCCCTCTTCCGGGTTCATCGTGCCAACCAGAATAAAGCGCGCGGGATGAGCAAAGGAAATGCCCTCGCGCTCGACAATGTTCATCCCCATGGCAGCCGAGTCGAGCAAGACATCCACCACATGATCATCCAGTAAATTCACCTCATCGATATAGAGCAAACCACGGTTGGCAGCCGCCAGCACCCCTGGCTCAAAGTGCCTTTCTCCTTTTTGAATGGCGCGTTCGATATCCAGCGTGCCAACCACCCGATCCTCAGTCGCTGAAACCGGCAGGTTGATAAAAGGTGTGGTGCGCAGTTCAACCGGCAGCGCTTCCCCTCGCGCCACCCGTTCACGACACTCAGTGCACCAGGTGGTCGGCCGATCGGGATCGCATCCAAAACGGCAGTCCTTCACGACGGCTACTTTCGGCAATAAAGCCGCCAGGGCACGGGCTGCAGTAGATTTTGCCGTGCCGCGTTCGCCGCGAATCAGCACCCCACCGATACGGGCATCTACGGCATTCAAGATCAGCGCACGCTTCATGCGCTCCTGACCGACGATAGCAGTAAACGGATAAATCGCAGGCATTCGCTACAACCTCAAAAAACTTCTTAAAATGCGCACTTAATCTTATCACAAAGGTTGTCAAGTTGCTTCATCGGCTTTATAATTCAGCATAATCTTTAATCATGATTTGGAGCACGCGTTTTTATGGAAATAAACGACCCAACCCATGGCTTGGGGGTTGAGCCATCCGACCCAAACAAGGTGGAAACCTCTAACCCAAACGAACTCAATCATGCTGAACAAAACTCCATGGAAAGTCTCTTAGGGAGGGAAGGATTGACTCTGGACTTCCCAAAGGCGGGGGAGATTCGCCAAGGGGTAATCGCGGCTATCAAGGAGAACGAAATCCTGGTCAGCATCGGCACCAAGTCGGAAGGGATTATCAGCGGACGCGAGCTGGAGAATATCCCAGCCGAGGAACGAGCCGCCTTCCAACCCGGCGTCGAAATTCCGGTGTATATTCTAAACCCCGAGGATGATAACGGTAACGTTGTCCTCTCCTATACCCGCGCCGCCGAACAACAGGATTGGAAGAAAGTAAACGAATACCTTGCTTCTGGTGAGGTCATCGAAAGCAAAGTGGTCGGATACAACAAGGGCGGTCTTTTAGTGCCGGTTGGCCGTTTGCGGGGGTTTGTGCCGGCTTCCCAGATCAGCGCCGTCCGGCGTTCGATGCTCGAAGAGAAACAAGGCGCCCAGCAATGGGAAAAAATGATCGGCGAACCCATTCAGGTCAGAGTCATCGAAGTCGATCAGGAACGACGCCGTTTGATCCTGTCGGAACGTCTGGCAATTCAAGAAACCCGTGAGAGTCTCAAAGATCGTCTCCTGGATGAGTTAAAAGAGGGGGATGTGCGGCGGGGACGGGTGACCAGCGTGGCAGACTTTGGCGCCTTTGTCAATATCGAAGGCGCAGATGGTCTGGTGCACCTCTCGGAAGTTTCCTGGGAGCGCATCAAACATCCCAACGAAGTGCTCAAAGTCGGGCAAGAAGTTGAAGTTAAAGTCATCAGCGTTGATCGAGAACGAAAACGAATCGGCTTATCGATCCGTCAGCTTCAAGAAGACCCGTGGCTTCAGAAAGTGGCTCATCTCAGAGAGGGCCAACTGGTGGAGGGAAAAATTACGCATCTAACAAAATTCGGCGCCTTTGCCCGCATTGGCGAGGATCTGGAAGGTCTCATTCACCTTTCCGAGTTGAGCGAACAGCATATCAATCACCCCAAAGAAGTCGTCAAGGAAGGCGAAGTGCTGACCCTGCGCATCATCAAGATCGACCCGGAACGCCGGCGAATTGGTTTGAGTTTACGCAAAGTGGACTCGGCTGCTTACGCTGACCTCGACTGGAAGATGGCCTTGGCAGAAGAAGTTCTGGAAATCGTAGAGGAAGAGCAACCTGCTACGCCTGGCACAGAACATGAGAAAAGCTCGGTGGAAGGTGCCTCCACCTCCTTGCCGCAATCTGTCTCAGAAGAGCCCGAATCCGAATCGAACACCGGTGCAGAAGAGGTTGCTTCAGGAGATACTCAGCAACAAGAAAGAACCGAATAGACCAGACTCCCTGGAGAAGCAGATTGTCTGTGCCCCCGCATCTGGATGCGGGGGTTTTTGAAACCTCTGGTTATCTAAGAGTTTTATTAATCCTCACGATTCTGCAAACAAAGAAACCCCCTAACGTGTCGAAACTTTGGTAGAATCTATATTGGATAAAATGACTCGAAATCGAACATCGAAATGAGATGACAATGGTACAAAACAATTTGGTTTTCACGAATATAGGAGGTTGAGCCGTGGCTGGGATGGAGCGTTTTACCCAACGCGCTCGGCGCGTATTAAGCCTGGCGCATCAGGAAGCCGAACGTATGCGTCATAATTATATTGGTACCGAGCATCTCTTGCTCGGTTTAATTGAAGAAGATGGCGGTGTTGCCGGGAGAGTTTTGCGCGAACTGGGGCTGGAACCCCAACGCGTTCAAGAGATGATCGAGCGCCTGGTTGGGTTTGGACAATATCGCGGCGGTAAGCTCGACCTTTCCCCCGGCACTCAACAGGTTCTGGAACAGGCGGTTGAAGAAGCCCGTCGGATGGGACATCATTACATTGGCACTGAGCACCTGCTTTTAGGACTGGTGCGTCATGGCGAAGGTGTTGCCATGGATGTGCTCCGCAAACTTGGCATCACTGCCGAACAGATTCGCCGCCAGACCCACCGCATTTTGCAGGAATCGACCACCACCCGGCGGGGCACAGCGGTGAGCGAAACGCAACGCTCGACGAAGCAAGAGCCTCAGCAAAAATCCAAGACGCCGCTGGTGGATCAATTAGCCACCGATCTGACCGCTCTGGCAGAAGAAGGGAAATTAGACCCGGTCATCGGGCGGCAAATGGAAATCGAACGCGTGATTCAGGTGCTGGCAAGACGCACGAAAAACAACCCGGCTCTGATCGGCGAACCCGGTGTAGGTAAAACGGCAATTGTCGAAGGTCTCGCCCAGCGCATCGTCGAAGGGGATGTGCCGGCACCCTTGCTGAATAAGCGGGTGTTGCAACTGGATGTGGGATCGCTGGTTGCCGGCACCATGTATCGTGGCCAGTTCGAAGAGCGTTTGAAACGGGTCATCGACGAACTGAAATCTTCTGGCGCCATCCTGTTCATTGATGAGGTTCACATGCTGGTCGGGGCTGGCGCAGCCGGTTCATCGGTGGATGCAGCCAATATCCTCAAACCGGCTCTCTCGCGCGGCGAATTGCAGGTCATCGGAGCAACAACCCTGGATGAATATCGCAAATACATCGAAAGCGACGCTGCCCTGGAACGACGTTTCCAGCCTATCCACGTTGAAGAACCAACCATCGAACAGGCGTTAGAAATCTTGCGCGGCGTTCGCCCGGCTTATGAAGAGCATCACCGCCTGAACATCTCGGACGAAGCTTTAGATGCTGCGGTGCGTCTCTCCGCTCGCTATGTGACGGAGCGCTTTTTGCCCGATAAAGCCATTGACCTGATTGATGAGTCTTCCTCGCGGGTGCGCATGTATAAAAGCCCGGCAGCCAAAACTGCCAAGGAACTGATGGAACAACTGCGCCAGATTCGCCATAATCGGGAACTGGCGCTGGAGGACAACCGCTTCGACGATGCTCAGGAATTGTTAGAGCGTCAGGAAGCTCTGGAGCGCCAGTTGGAACGTCTGCGCAGCGGCTGGGATCGCTCCAACAGCCCGGTGGTCTCCGCCGAAGACATTGCCGAAGTGGTCTCGATGTGGACCGGCGTGCCGGTCATGCAAATGGCAGAAACGGAATCGCAGCGCCTGTTGCGCATGGAAGAGGAATTGGGCAAATATATCATCGGTCAGCAAGAAGCCATTGATGCCATCTCCAAAGCCGTGCGTCGCGCTCGCGCCGGTCTGAAGGACCCACGCCGTCCAATCGGTTCCTTCATTTTCCTGGGCCCAACCGGTGTAGGGAAAACCGAACTGACCAAAGCGCTGGCGCGCTTTATGTTCGGTAGCGAGGATGCTCTGGTGCAACTGGATATGTCCGAATTCATGGAGCGACACACCGTCAGCCGCCTGGTGGGTGCGCCTCCTGGCTATGTCGGCTACGAAGAAGCCGGTCAATTAACCGAAGCCATCCGGCGCCGCCCCTATTCGATCGTCGTTTTTGACGAGATCGAAAAAGCGCACCCCGAAGCCCACAACATGCTCCTGCAAATTATGGAAGAAGGGCATCTATCCGATGCCAAAGGACATAAAGTGGACTTCCGCAATACGATCATTATCATGACCTCCAACGTCGGAGCGGATATGATCAAACGCCAGACCAGCATCGGCTTCAATCTAAAGCGCGACGAGCAACTGGAAGAAAAACTTGCTTATGAGGAGATGCGCAAAAAGCTGATGGACGCCTTGCGGCGGGTCTTCCGCCCCGAGTTTATCAACCGGGTCGACTCGGTAATTGTCTTCCGCTCGCTCGGCAAAGAAGACATCAAGAAGATCGTCGATATCGAACTCAACAAGGTAGCCCAACGCCTGGAGGAGCATAACATTACCCTCAACGCTACGGCAGCCGCACGGGAACTGCTTGCCGAGTTAGGCTACGATCCCGAAATGGGTGCTCGCCCCCTGCGGCGGGTGATCCAGCAAAAGGTTGAAGATGTTCTGTCTGATGCTTTGTTAGCCGGTGAATTCGATAAAGGAGACACCATCCTGGTGGATGTCATTGAAGGCGAGATCAAGTTGCGCCGCGCAGACGAGCAACTCTCTCAACCCCCTCAAGAGATGGCAACTGCTTAAAGATTTCCCCTCCCCCCACCTTTCTCCCCTCGCCCTGTGGGCGAGGGGTCGGTGGTGAATCCATCTCCCCTCGCCCTGTGGGAGAGGGGCCGGGGGTGAGGGTATTTTCCCCTCGCCTGCCGCGACACCGAAACGCCTTTACCCTTATCCCTCACCCTGACCCTCTCCCTAATGGAGAGGGAATTTGACTCCCCTCGCCCGAAACGAGAATGAGATTCACCTTCGGTGGATTAACCATATCTCCAGAGCAAATATGAACCTATCAGCCGCAAACCTGCCGCAAGCCACATCGCCTGGCGTAAACCGAGAGTCTCCCCCAGCGCCGAACCCAATAATGAACCTCCTAACATGCCCAAATTCATCACCAGGTTGTGTAACGCCATGTGAGCCGGGCGATCGTTCTCCGGCACGCGTTCCATCAGCCGATTGGTTGTGGCATTGTACAAACCCGCCCAGATCGCTCCTCCGATGATGTTATTCAGGTAAACTACCTGGCTACTTCGTGCAATGGCGTAGAGGAGCGGGAAGATAAAGATCCACGCCCCACTTTGCACCAGCATCCAGCGATGACCTTTGCGCTGGCTCAGACGGCTTACAACTAACGATCCAATCAAAAGGGAAGTGTAAAACAAAGCGTTTGCAAAACTAATCTGGCTATCTGTCATCTCCAGCAGGCGCACCTGCACCAACGGAAAAAGAGGAATAGGAATATATTGCACGGTGTAAAACGCTAAATATGCCCCCATAAAAGGTCCAAAGGGAGTGTGCAACAGGTCCAGTCGCCATTCACTGCGCCAAGTCGAAAAAGCCGCAAGCAAATCCAGACGGTTTGATGGCCTGCCTTTCCGGGCGGGTCTGATTTGGAGAGTCGAGGAGGCGGTACCAGGTGCGTTTCCAGAAAGCAGGGCGGTGTACAGCCCTACCGCGCTCTTCTGTCCAACCACCAATCGACTGACAGAATAAGTGCTGAAAAGAGCAGCCAGAGCGCCAATCAAAAAGACCAGCTGATAATTAAGCGGAAAAACCACCCGATCGAGCAGTTGACCACAGAGCAGCGAGGCTGCCGAAATGCTGAAGGATTGAATGGCAAAGCGCTTGCCGACCACCTCCGCCCGCCATTCAGGTTCAACAACTTCGGCAAAAAGGGCATTAAAAGCAATTGCCTGAAGCGTGCCAGGGATATACATCAACAGCGTAATCACAATAATCACCCAAATTTCGCGGTGAGGTGGAAACAACCAGGGCAAGAAGACCAGCACTAAATAGCCCAGGCGATGCAGGAAGAGACTGCTCACCGTGACCGGCAAGAGAGGTTTTCTTTGTAACCAGCCTCCAAACGGCATCGAGAAGAGCAAATTCACCAGACCCGGCGCGGCGGTGATCAAACCCACCTGCAGGCTATTGCCACCCAACCGGGCTACATAGACGGTGAGAAAAGCTAACGTACTCCCACTCAATACGCCAAACCAGAAAATATCGGCGTAGAGGTAACGAAAATTGGCGCGTTGAACAGCGGTTGGTATCTGCATCAAGCCTGAGTATAATCCCGAAACGAAAAAGAAAAATTGCGTAGAGGGAGAATTTACATACCTTTTACGAGGGAAGAGCTTCTTATCTGCAACCGATCAGGTTCTTTATCGCTTAAAAAGTTCTGAAATAGCATTCTAAAAAATTTTAAAATTTTCCTGAAGATTAAAAAATATTAATCTAATAAATCCCCAAAAACCCTTGATTAATATTGATTTTTTGGTAAACTATAGACAAGCAGATGTCTGGGTGCCCCCCTCACCCAGGCATCTGCTTTTTAAGCACATACCAAACTGAATCCCATTTTCACTCGGAGCATGCCATGCCTCTTGACCCTCCAAGCGTCCGTTTAAACTTTCCTGCTCTGCAAAGAAGCAAAGCGATCTTTCTGGACAATCCAGCCGGCACACAAATCTGCCAGCATTCCTTGAAACGCATGGTGGATTACCTGCAAACCTGCAATGCAAACCACGAAGGTGCATTTGCTACCAGCCGGCAATCTGATGCTCTCCTTTACGATGCCCATGCCGTGGCGGCTGATTTTTACAACGCTGCCCGCCCGGAAGAAATCGTCTTTGGGGCAAATATGACCACGCTCACCCTGCACCTGAGCCGCTCTCTGGCGCACTGGCTGAATGCTGGCGATCGCCTCGTGGTTACCCGCCTTGATCACGATGCAAATATCAGCCCTTGGCTGCTCATCGCCGCCGAACGCGGTTGTGTTGTCGACTGGGTGGACTTTCACCCCGAAGATGGCACGCTAAACCTGGAGCAGTTTCGCAAAGCGCTCGAACGCCAGCCCCGCCTGGTGGCGGTAGGATACGCCTCGAATGCGCTTGGCACAATTAATCCTTTATCCGAGATCATCCCCCTGGCCAAGCAAGCTGGGGCATTGGTCTATGTGGATGCAGTGCAATATGCCCCGCATGGTCCTATCGATGTGCAAGAACTGGGCTGCGATTTTCTGGTCTCTTCAGCGTATAAATGGTTCGGACCGCATGTAGGGGTCCTCTATGGTCGTTACGAATTGCTGGAAGCATTGTTCGCCTATAAAGTGCGCCCTGCCTCACCAAACCCACCTGGAAAATTCGAGACCGGGACCTTGAACCATGAAGGCATCGCTGGCGTCCTGGGCGCACTTGAATATCTCGAAGAACTGGGAGAAACCTATGGGGCAGCCTTTGAAGCCCACCTTGCAAACAGGTATCAGGGACGACGCCTGCGCTTAAAGAAAGCAATGGCGGCCATTCGCGCCTACGAGGAAGGGTTGGCACAGGCTTTGCTGGAAACCCTCGAAGAGACGCCTGGCGTGACGATTTATGGTTTACGGGATTTGCAGCGCTTGAACGAACGCGTCCCCACCGTGGCATTCCGTCTCAAAGGCTGGCATCCAAGGCGGATAGCGGAGGAACTCGATCAAGCCGGCATTTACGTATGGGATGGAAATTATTACGCCTTAGAGGTTACCACTCGACTGGGCGTAGAGGAAGATGGTGGTATGGTGCGGGTTGGTCCAGTGCATTACAACACCGTGCATGAAATCGAGCAGTTTGGCGCTGCTTTACGCAAGCTGATCCAGGAGAGTTGAGAGAATCTTTGCTAAAGCATGCGCTTGCCGCCAGAGATCCAACCCACGCTCCAGATTTACTAAAATCAAAACCTCCTGCGACGAACGCAAAACCGTTTGCGCAGATATGGTTGCATTCCCTATGCAGTATAATTGCCAGAGGTGAGTCGTTCCTTCTGTTAATTTTCCGTTTCCTGTTTCCCATAGAAAGAGAGTGCCATGATCCCGTCCCTTTCCCCAAAAGAAGAGTTGAATCGCATCATCGAATCCGCCAAACGCCTTGGTGTAGAAGTGGATGAAGAAGAAGCCCTGCAATGGCTAACGGCGATGGCAGCCGTGCAAAGTGATGAGATCAGCGTCGATGCCAAACACGGCGTTTATGGACATAAAATCAGCCTGTTAGATTTCACCCCTCAGGATCTGGCGCATTTTCGCCAGGTGGGGCAGATCGTTGAAATCCCCGACCAGCCCGGCGTGGTTGAGACCGCGCTGGCGCTCTCTGGCTCGGCAGCCCAATCCAAAATTCAGACCTATCCTGGCGATTGTGATTACTTCGAGCGAGTCAACATCAAAGCCCCAAGCAAAACCGAAGCCTGTCGCATCCTGGGTGAAACCTTGCGCCAAAAAATTCTCAACACCGCCAGCGGAGAAACCTACCGCTTCATTGAGGCGAAGTTAGGCAGTTACCCCTTCGATGGACTGCGTGAGGGCAAGGCGGTCAAGAAAGGCACCCCGATTTCCTGGAGCCTGGCGGATGTACAGGCCGGTCAGGTTTGGATTCAGGATAGCGAGGGAAAGTCCGTAGCCCTATCCTGGGAGGACATGGCACAGGAGCCCGGTTGGACCAAGCTGGACTGGGTGGTCGCCTGCCCACCTCGCAGGCAACTGGCGAACGCCAGCAACAACCTGGATGTCACCTGGGAAGCTCCCGATGGAACGATTGTCCCACTGGATGGGCAACTAGACCCCTATTTTCAGGAAGTCTATCTGGAAGCCGAGTCGATTCCGCTGTTCACCAAGCTCGCCAAACAGGTCGCCGCGGATGCCATGGATCAATATCTAGAACAATTAGAGCAGGAAGTCAAAAAGTACGTCGCTCGATCACCCAACTACGGCAAAGCTGCCAAGCGCATGTACAACGTCTTTCGTCTGAAAGGGTTGTATAGTGAGGCTGCCTACCTGCGGGAATTGTTCGACGAGCCAGCGACGATTTTATATCAGATCAGTGCGCTGGTGCGCACGGTAGATGAAGCCTCAACGGGTGATTCGGAGATCAATAAAGAAACCATCGCCGAGCAACTCGACGAATTGATCTTGGGCGCGATTGACGCTTTGGAAGGCACACAAGAGAAGGAGATTGTCCGTCGTCTGCTCCGCCTGCGCGCCCTGATCACCGACCCGACTCGCGAGCGTGAACAGGAAGTGTTGGAAGCGCAAACCGAATTGATGAGCCAGGTAAACACCTTTTTCTACGACCGCCTGATGGCTGTCCCGAGCATTCGAGCTTACATCGAAGAATTGCAACAGTGAAGCATATTGCCCGTTCCACGCTTGTCGTCGCCATTTTCTTTGGGCTGGAAAAAGTCTTAGGGTTTGCGCGCCACTTTCTGGTGGCGCGCCAGTTTGGGCTCTCCGCCGAACTGGATGCCTATAATGCCGCCAACAACCTGCCCGATCTATTGTTTATGCTCATCTCTGGCGGCGCGCTGGCAATGGCGTTTATCCCCGTCCTGACCGAAACCCGTCAAAAAGCGGGACAGGAGGCCGCCTGGCAGGTTTTCTCCTATGTATTGAATTTACTCTTTCTGGTGACCGCTTCGCTCTCTGTACTGATCGCCCTTTTTGCCGGTCAACTGGTGCGTTCGCAAGTTGGCATTGTACCCGGCTTTTCGATCGAACAGCAGGGCGTGGTGGTGGACTTGATGCGTTTAAACCTGATCGGAACCCTGTTACTCTCCCTGGGCGGGTTAGCCGTTGCCGGTTTACAATCCAATCAACATTTCTGGCTGCCAGCCATTGCCCTCAGTTTATATGATCTGGGTGGTCTGGTTGGGGTGGTATTTTTAGCCCCTCTATCTGGCTATCAATTGTCAGGTCTCCGACTGCCCGCGCTTGGCTGGGGAGTTTATGGCCTGGTCTCGGGCACAATTTTAGGCGCCCTTCTGTATTTCCTCATCCAGATTCCCGGCTTGATTCGCTACCGATTCCGTTGGAATGCAGGTTTTGGACTGAAGGATGCAAGGGTGTTGAAAAGCCTCAACCTGATGGCGCCGCGTGTCCTTACCATGCTGTTCATTCAACTCACCTTTATTGCCCAGGATAACCTGGCATCCCGCCTCAGTTCTGGCTCGATCACTGCTCTGGCTTACGGCTGGCTTTTCTTTCAGGTACCAGAGACGTTGATCGGCACGGCTTTAGGTACGGTGCTACTGCCCACCCTTGCCGAGCAGGCTGTTCTGCAAGACCGGCAAGCCTTTCAACAAACCTTAGAGAAAAGCCTGAAGGTGATCCTGGCGCTGACGATCCCCTTGATCGCCCTGCTGATCGTTGTGATCCGCCCGGCAGTTACAATTTTCAACTTCGGCAGTGCTGGTGAGAACCTGGTGGTCTGGACAGCGCGGGTGTATATGCTGGGCTTATTAGGTCACTCCTTGCTCGAAGTAGCGGTGCGGGCGTTCTATGCCCAACAGGATGCCCGCACCCCCCTGATCAGCGCCGCCCTGACCAGCCTGGCATTTATCCTGCTCGGCATTCTCTTCTACCGCCCTTTTGGCGCGGCCGGCATTGCACTGGCAAATGTGGTGGCTTTCAGCGGTCAGGCTTTCGTCCTGTGGGGATTGCTGTACCGCCAACGTCAAATGGGCTGGCTGATGGGTGGCACGCTGGGACGGGCACTGATCGCCGCTTTGCTTTGCGCCGCCATCCCTGGCTTGCTCTTCTCCCTGAGTCAATCAACCCTTGTCATGGCAATCCTCGCCGGCACGCTGGGGGTGCTGGTTCTGATCCTTCTGGCTTTGCCGGAAATCAAAATCTTGCTGCGCTTATAGATGGAAGCGATGTCAGAGAGCGACGAATTCATCCCGCTGTCCACTTCCTCGCATCGCTTCGTTGTCCACAGGCTCTTTCTTTTTGGGCTCCTGCTGGCATTCCTGGGCGCCTCCGTCTGGCTTGCGAATGTCGCTCAGGCCGCACCTTCCCCATTCGAAGATGTAAACTGGCGGGCTAAAATCGACCCCTGGGTCTGGCAAACCGCGCAAGGCAGCCAGACCGAATTTCTGGTCTTCTTGCAGGAACAGGCTGACCTGAGCGGCGCCGAAGCCCTGCCAACCAAGAACGAGAAGGGTTGGTTTGTCTATCGGCAGTTAACTGCCGTTGCTCTGCGCACGCAAGCTCCATTGCTGGAGCAATTACGGCAGCGAGGAATCGCCCATCGTTCGTACTGGATCGCCAACCTGATCTGGGTGCGCGGCGATCTGAGCGATGTTCTCATGCTCTCCCGGCGGCGGGAGGTAGCCCGCCTGGTCGCCAACCCGGCCGTGCAGCTGGCGCTTCCACCCTCGCTGGAAGGTACGACCCCTCAGGCAACCGATGGGATTGAATGGAACATTCAAAAAGTCAACGCCGATGATCTCTGGGCATTGGGCTATCAGGGTCAGGGGGTGGTGATTGGTGGGCAGGACACCGGCTACGATTGGCAGCACCCGGCGCTCAAAAACGCCTATCGCGGCTGGGATGGCAGTCAGGCCAACCATGATTACAACTGGCACGACGCCATTCATGGACCCATCTCATCTTCCTTAATGGGAGAGGGGCTGGGTTCAAAGGCTATGGGCGACGCTCAGGCACTATCCCTCACCCTGGCCCTCTCCCTAAGGGAGAGGGAATCTATCCCCCCTCGCCCTATGGGAGAGGGGGCGGGGGTGAGGGCTATCTCCCCTCTCCCTATGGGGGAGGAGTCAGAGGTAATGGCTCCTGGAGACTCAGAGCCATACTCCCTCACCCTGGCCCTCTCCCTAAGGGAGAGGGAACCCAACTCCCCTCTCCTCGTGGGAGAGGAGTTGGGAGTTAGGGCTTCTGACTGCCCTTACGACTCCCCAGAGCCCTGCGACGATTGGGGTCACGGCACACACACCATGGGCATCATGATTGGCACAGACGGATCGAACCAGATCGGCATGGCGCCGGAAGCCCACTGGATCGGCTGTCGTAATATGGAGAATGGGGTCGGTACCCCTGCAACCTATATGGAGTGCTTCCAGTGGTTCATCGCCCCCACGAGAATTGACGGCAGCGAGCCCAATCCGAGCCTGGCGCCGGATGTGATCAACAACTCCTGGTCTTGCACGGAGAAAGAAGGCTGCACCGACCCCAACATCTTGAAGGCGGCGGTGGAAGCCGTGCGGGCAGCCGGCATTCTGACCGTTCAATCGGCTGGGAATGGTGGAAGCCAATGTAATACGGTGAAGGACCCGGCGGCAATTTATGCCGCCTCGTTCACCGTGGGAGCAACCGACAATTCTGATAACATTGCCAGTTTTAGCAGCCGCGGTCCCGTCACCGTGGATGGCAGCAACCGCCTGAAGCCGGATGTGGTCGCGCCAGGCGTGAATGTCCGTTCGAGCGTTCCGGGAACAGGATACGCCTTCAACAGTGGCACCAGCATGGCTGCGCCGCACGTGGCTGGCCTGGCAGCATTGCTGATCTCTGCGATTCCAGAGTTGCGCGGGCAGGTCCCGCTGCTGGAATTCTTGATCCGCGCTTCGGCGGTTCCACTGACTACAACCCAAACTTGCGGGGGGGTCCCGGGCAGTTCGACACCCAACAACACCTACGGATGGGGACGAATTGATGCATGGCAGACTTATCAAGAATGGCCGCTCGAACACTTCTATTTCCCTTTTATCAGCAAGGCACCATGAACAAACTCGGCATTCTCAGCGGTATCGGCGCCTCAGCCATCTGGGGCGGCATGTACGTGGTCAGCAAGGTCGTCTTAGAGGTCATTCCGCCTTTTGCACTGCTTACTTTGCGCCTCCTTCTGGGAATCCTCGTGCTGGGGATGATTGTCCAGTGGCGTGGTGGTCTGGGCTTTAACCGCCAGCAATGGAAGCAGGTGTTAGGAGTGGGCATTGTCGGCTACGGCGTTTCCATTGGCTTTCAATTTGTCGGCACCAAACTCTCGAATGCTTCGAATGGAGCTTTGATTACTTCCTCCACGCCGGCTTTTGTCTTGCTTTTTGCCGCCCTGCTGTTGAAGGAAAAGCTCTCACCACGACAGGGGCTTGCCCTGGCACTTGCCACGCTGGGGGCTTTGATTGTGGTCGATCCGCGTGCTGTGCGTCTTTCGCCCGACACCTTTTGGGGGAATCTCAGTCTGGTTGGAGCAGCCATCACCTGGGCGCTTTACTCGGTGCTGATTCGTCTGGTCACCCGCAATCTGGACACTTTGCGGGTCAGTCTGGTAGCTTTTGTAGGCGGTTTATTCATCACTGTTCCGGCTGCGCTCTGGGAATGGAAGACGATCGGCGTTGGGGCTATCGACGGAATGGTCATCGCCGGCATTTTATACCTTGGGATTATCTCTACCGCCCTAGCCATGTTTTTATGGAACACCGCTTTTGCCACTTTGCCAGCTGGTATCGCTTCGCTCACTTTATTTGCCCAGCCGCTGGTTGGTGTGCTTTTAGGGGCGCTCCTGCTTGAAGAGCGCCTGACAGCCCTGTTTTTCCTCGGCGGTGTCTTGATCTGCGCCGGGCTGTGGCTGGCTACGCGCGAGTAGCTTGAAGCTCTTCAACCAAGCAAGCCTGGCGATACTTTCGGGTGTACCGCCGACTTTAGTCGTTAATACCTGGCGACGCAGACCAGGCAGAGCCTGGCGTTACGGGATACCGAAAGTGACAGCCTGAAGCCTGTGCTACAAACCCTCTACCGATGACGGATACCAGGCAAGCCTGGCGGTTCGCACCGCAAAGTACCCTCAGCTTTGTTTGGGTTGTTTCCCAGCTCCAGACCAACCCTGCGATTTACTTGTAAGGTGCCTGTAAAGGAAACAAAACCGCAATCTCAGTTATAATTTCTTTAGAAAACTTGGCTGGTTTGGTCGAAATTTTCAGCTTCTCTCGAAAGCAGAAGCAGTTGTGTTTTCATGACACGGATCAATTTTTTCTTTTCTTATTGGAAGCCTTTTTATCGTTTTGCTCTGGGGGGACTTTTGCTATCCTTGCTTTTCCTGACTGATGGCTGTCTTCCGCAAAGAACGTTCAACCCGCGTGGTATTACGTCGATTCGTGTCGTGATGGATAATAACTATCCGCCGTTTGCTTTTCAGGATGCCAACGGTCATTTGCAGGGCATCCTGATTGATCAATGGGGGTTGTGGCAAAGAAGAACCGGCATACAGGTGCAAATCGATGGCCTGGACTGGGGTGAAGCGCTAACCCGGATGGCGGCGGGAGAATATGATGTTATTGACACAATTTTCTACAACGAAGAGCGGGCAAAGATTTACGACTTTACCAAACCCTACACGGATATCGAAGTGCCGGTGTATTTTCGCAGCAACATCAGCGGGATCAATGACGTGCAGGACCTGCAGGGCTTTCCCGTTGCTGTGAAAAGTGGCGATAATGCCATTCATTTCCTTCAAGAACATGGCATTGACCAACTGGTTGAATACCCCAGTTATGAAGCCATCATCCAGGCTGCGGAACGGCGAGAGGTCGTCATCTTCATGATGGATAAACCACCGGGGGAATATTTTTTGATTAAATACGGCCTCTATAACGATTTCCGCGTCTCGCAACCTTTTTATGTCGGTCAATTCCACCGCGCGGTACGAAAGGGGGATACAGCGCTGCTTAACACCATCGAAGAGGGCTTTCACCTGATTACCCCTTCGGAATACCGGGGCATGGATGCCCGTTGGTATGGACAGCCACCGCTTAGCCCGGCTTTGCAAAGGAATTTAATTATTGGCACCGGGACAGTTGTGGCGGTGATTTTATTGTTAGGATTGTGGAGTACGACTTTACGGCGTCAGGTACAGCGCCGCACGGCCGAACTGCGTGCCCTTTTCTCTGCCATGCCAGACGCGGTTATTGTATTCGATCGGGAGGGACGCTACCTGGAAATTCCTTCTGCTCCACCGGAACTGCTGGTCGGAAAACCTCACCAATTGAAGGGCAAAAAGCTCCAGGAATTCCTCGAACCCGAGACGGCTGAACTCCATCTCCAGGCGATTCAACGCGCCCTGCAGGAAAGAAAACCTGTTCAGGTAGAATATGAACTTCCAATAGAGGGGAGAAAGATCTGGTTCTCGGGTGCTTTTTCGCCAGTGGATGACCGCCGCGTGATGCTGGTCGCCCGCGACCTGAGCGAACGTAAAGAAAAAGAAGAAGCTCTGCAAAGGAGCGAAGCCGAGTTGCGGCGCATCAATCGTTTGCTGCGCACCTTAAGCGAATGCAACCAGGCACTGGTGCGGGCAAAGGATGAACAACAGCTTCTACAGGAGATGTGCAACATTTTAGCCGACACAGGCGGCTATCCTTTAGCCTGGATAGGCGTGCTCGATCCTCAAAGCAAAGGGTTGCATCCCATTGCCATTCAAGGGGAATTGAAGGACTTGATCCATCAAATGAGTGAATTTAACCTGGAAGAAGAATGGCGGAACCAGGAGTCCAGCCCGGAAAGCCATCCCAGCCAGGGGCAGGGATGGCTGAAAATTTCCGCAGAGAACGAGTCTGAAATCGAACAGGCGGCTGAGCGGCTGAAATCTTATCTGGTCTTGCCGCTTTCTCTAAATGATGAAATCTTTGGCTCGTTATTTGTGTATAGCCGCGATGAAGAACCCTTCTCGCGCGAAGAGATCGATCTGTTGCGTGAGTTAGCCGATGATGTTTCGTTTGGCATCCGCGCTTTACGCCATCAGGAACAGCAACTTCAGACCGAAGCCAAGTTAGCCGAGGCAAATATCAATCTGGCGGTGGCGTATGAGGCTACCATTCAAGGCTGGGCGCGTGCCCTGGAATTTCACGAACAGGAAACGGCTGGTCACAGCCATCGCGTGGTTGAATTGATGTTGCGCTTTGCCCGTCAACTGGGGTTCAGGGAAGAAGAATTGCAGCCCCTGCGCTATGGGGCTTTGTTGCATGATATCGGGAAGATGGTTATTCCCAGTTCGATTATCAACAAGCCGGGCCCTCTGGACGATCAGGAGTGGACGATCATGCGCCGTCACCCCTTGATTGCCTATGAATTGTTGAAGGAGATTGACTACCTGAAAGATTCGCTGGATATCCCCTATCTTCACCATGAATGGTGGAACGGAGCAGGGTATCCGCTGGGGCTCAGCGGCGAGAATATCCCCTTGCCGGCGCGCATGTTTGCCCTGGTGGATGTCTTCGACGCCCTGACCTCGGATCGCCCCTATCGTCAGGCATACTCACTGGCTGAAGCAGTGGCAATTATACGCTCTTTAGCTGGCATCCAGTTTGATCCCGACTTAACCGAACAGTTCCTGCGCCTGATCGAAAAAGATAAAAACCTGGGGGAGGAAAATTAATCCCGCGTAGTTCAGCCGTCTCTGGATTGCAGTTCTCTTGCTTCTGCAACCTGAAAAACCAGACGCAACCTTCAGCACTTAGATTTTCTGTCCGTCAATCGGGATAGAGGCACTCACTGTCCGCTTCTCATCCATTTCAAACGGATGAAAAGCAGAGGCGCGCCAGCCGAGATCCACAAACCCGTCAAGGCATAGCGCAGGTAGCGTAAAAGAAAAGCGAACAATTCATTGAAGGCAAGCAAGCCAAAGACCACGCTCAGCCCTCGCCAAAGGAGAAGGACGCCAACCAGCCCAACCAGATAACGCAGAGCTTTTTCCCACAATTTGCCGTCCACTTTAATCCCACCCCGCTGATTCAACCAGATGAAGCCACACATCAAGCCGAAGAACGCCCCGGCATTGCTCCAGGCGCCTTCCATCGTGACCGGATCAGGCAAGCGGTCACCCACGCCGGCAGAAACCGCCAGGTCTATCCAGCTCTGGGGCAGATGGAAATTGACTCGCAACCAGAGGTAAGGTACCAGTTCAATCAGGATTAAGACAAAAGAGACCCCCAGAGCAATCAAGAAACGGTTGCCCAACGTTTGCTCGGCGATGAAGACGGCGATGGGTTTCCAGAGTAATAGGATGAGTCCCAGGGTGATAACTCCAAATAACCAGCCGAAGATCACGTCGTGCGGAAAGTGAACCCCTAAATATAAGCGGGAGAAACCAATGAGAAAGATCAGACTCAGGCAGACCAGCCAGACCCACAGGCGGCGGACGGTTGCTGCAATCATTCCCCAAACGCCCGCAGCGATCTGGGCATGTCCAGAGGGCGCACCGAAAGAAGTTTCAGCAGCGAATGCTTTTACCTGTGGGCTTATCCAATAGGGCCGCGGAGCATGGAAGGCAAGCTTCAGGGCGCCATTCAGCGAATTGCCGATGAGCAAGACTAAAGCGACCCGAAAACCCAGGGCTGCATCCAGGCACCAATAAATCGCCGGCAGGACGAGAAGAAAGAACTCCTCGCTGCCCAGGAAGGTGATGGCTTGCATGGGGAGAACAAGCCATTGCCCGATAGATTGCAGGCTGCGTAAGAAAATAATCCCGCTTTCAAAGAAAACCTCCATGATCCCAGCCCTCCAGATAAGCTATGCACAAGCAGAGAAACGACGAATGATTTAGGCATCCGATCGATTCAGCACTGCTCTCATCGGGATTATACAATAGAATGGCTGAATGTATTGCAAACATTCGCTAACGTTGTGCTGGAATATTTGCAAATGCCGCAATCAGCCTTCAGCTGTCATCAAAAACAGCCAATATGCGCGAAAATCACCCTTCCGCACTCCCCAAAAAGGCGACCTGCTAAAGTCAACTCTCAATCACCCCTGAATTCTGAAAATCCCGCTTTGCTTCAGCAGGAAACGTCAAATAGATGAAGAACTCCCGATTGCCTTTTGCTCCCAACAGGGGCGATTCCATCCATCCCTGAACTTCAAAGCCCAGCGCCTGGGCGCAGGACTGGATTTCGGCAATCACCCGCTGATGGACTTCTGCGGAGCGAATCACCCCTGCCCCACGCGCGGCTTCCCTGCGTCCGGCTTCGAATTGAGGTTTGATTAAGGCGATTATCTCGGCAGTCCCTGCACCCTGCCTGAACCATTTTTGAATCACCGGCAAGACGATTTTCAAGGAAATAAACGATACATCAACGGTGACCAGTTGCACCGCTTCGGGTAACTGCTCCAGATGGCGCACATTGGTGTCTTCCAGCACCACCACGCGCCGATCGTTGCGCAATTTCCACGCCAGTATCCCCTTGCCGACATCAATGGCATATACCCGCCGGGCGCCATGCTGCAACAGGCAATCGGTAAAACCGCCCGTTGAAGCCCCGACATCTGCACAGACCTTGCCTTCTACCCGGATGGCAAACTGTTCTAACGCTGCAGCCAGCTTTTCGCCGCCGCGCGAGACGTAAGGCAGGCCTTGCTCAACTTCAATAACTGCTTCAGGGGCGACTTCCCAGGAGGGCTTCAAGGCAACCTGCCCATTTACCCGCACCTGACCGGCAAGAACCAGCTTTTGAGCAGCCGCGCGGCTGGCAGCCAGGCCGCGTTCGACCAGTAAAACATCCAGACGCGTTTTTGGCATAAGGCTATTGTATCCGATATAATCAGGTGCAGGAGTAGAATGATGTTGACAATCGTAGCGAAAATACATCGCTTTCTTTCCGACCACCTGTTTTATCCGCTGGCGCTCTCTTCTTTGCTGGCGGTGGGTTTATATGCAACCCGGGTGGTGCTGGCGCGCAATTGGGTGGTCTATTTCAATCTGGTCTGGAATCTGTTTCTGGCGTGGCTGCCGTACCTGTTCAGCTTATGGGCTATTGCCCTGGAAAGACAACGCCCTGGGCGGTGGTGGCTGATCTGGTTGCCGGCTGCTTTGTGGCTGGCCTTCTTCCCCAACGCCCCGTATTTGTTGACCGACTTTTTCCATCTCACCCAACGCCCCAGCATCCCCTTGTGGTATGACATTGGCTTGATTGCTACCTTTGCCTGGAGTGGCTTCTTCCTCGCCCTGGTCTCCCTGCGGATGATGCACCTGGTTGTCGAAGGTTACGTGGGAGTGATCTTGGGCTGGTTGTTCGCTCTGAGCGCTTTGGGTCTGGCCGGCCTGGGACTCTATCTGGGGCGCTTCTCGCGCTGGAACAGTTGGGATTTGCTCACTTCACCCAAAGAAATCCTCAAAGAAACCCTGTGGCGCGCCCTCAACCCTTTTCAAAATTTAAGCTTTTACGGCTTTACCCTGATGTTCACCGCTTTATTGCTGGTGGGATATCTGGTGTTCATCTCCGTTCAACGCCTGAACCTGCCGCGCCGGCGAGCCTTTTGACAACAGCTTCTCTGCGCAAACCTTCCCTACCTTTATCCGACCAAAACAGTTAAAATAATCGCATTCGCCTGGCAGAGGGTGAAGGCATTCCCCTGCTGCCATTCAACTCGCATATAGTAAGAAAGGAATTGATCTCGATGGCTTATCAACTTTCTGCCTGGAGTTTAGCAGATTTATTCCCCGCTCACGACAGCCCCGAAATGCGGGCCGCCTTTGAAAAACTGGAAGAAGATACCAGACAGTTCGAAAGTCAACGCAGCCAGCTTAGGGCCGATATTGACCCCACTACTTTCCTTGACCTGGTGCGTCAACTGGAGCAGATCAACTATTTGCTCTCCAAAGTACACGCCTTCGCCGAATTGTGGTTTAGCGCCGACACCCAGAATCAGGCCGCGCAAACTTTTCTGGGGCAGGTGGAACAGCTTGCTGCCACGATTCAAAACCGCACCCTCTTCTTCAGCCTGTGGTGGAAAGACCTCGACGAGGAAAACGCACGGCGCTTGATGGAGGCTTCGGGCGACTATCGCTACTGGCTAGAGATGATGCGCAAATTCAAACCGCATACCCTCAGCGAGGCGGAGGAGAAAATCGTCAACATCAAGGATGTGACCGGCGTGCAAGCCCTGCGCAACCTCTACGATGCCATCACCAACCGCTATGTCTTCACCCTTGAGGTGGAGGGTGAAAAGAAAGAACTCACCCGGGGTCAATTGATGGTCTATGCCCGCCACCCTGACCCTGAGGTGCGGGCGCGGGCTTATCAGGAAATGTACCGCGTTTATGGCAGCGATGGGGCGATTCTGGGCTTGATGTATCAGACGATCGCCCGCGATTGGCACAACGAGCAGGTCGAATTGCGCCATTTCCACAGCCCGATTTCGGCTCGCAACCTCTCGAATGACCTCCCCGATGGCGTTGTGGATACCCTGCTGGAAGTCTGCCAAAAGAATGCGCCCCTCTTCCAGCGCTTTTTCCGCCTGAAGGCGCGCTGGATCGGCATGGATCGTCTGCGTCGCTACGACATTTACGCCCCGGTGGCGCAAGCCGATAAGACCTATCCCTTTGAGCAAGCCGCTGAGATGGTGCTGGAGGCGTTTCAGCGCTTCTCGCCGCGCATTGCCGGGCAGGCGCAGCGCGTCTTCGAGCAGCAACACCTGGACAGCGAAGTGCGCAAGGGCAAACGCGATGGGGCATTTTGTCTGACGGCGGTGAACGACCTCACCCCGTGGGTGTTGGTCAATTATCAGGGTAAAGCCGAGGACGTAGCCACGCTTGCCCACGAACTCGGACACGCTGTGCATTCGATGATGGCTGCCCATCATACCCTGTTTACTTTCCACTCCTCCCTGCCGTTGGCGGAAACCGCCTCAACCTTCGGCGAGATGCTTCTGATCGACCGCCTGCTGGCGCAGGAGACGGATGATGCTGTGCGCCGCGATATCCTCTTCCGCCAACTGGACGACGCCTACGCCACCATCGGACGGCAGGCTTATTTTGCTCTCTTTGAGCGCCAGGCGCATCAGATGGTCAAAGAGGGGGCGGCGGTGGATGATCTCTGTCGGGCTTATTTCCAGAACCTGCAGGATCAGTTCGGAGATGCGGTGGAGGTCAACGAAGAGTTCCGCTGGGAGTGGGTGGCAATCCCGCATATCTACCATTATCCTTTTTATGTGTATGCCTATTCGTTTGGGCAGTTGTTGGTGCTTTCGCTTTACAAACAATACCAGCAAGAGGGAGAAGCGTTCAAGCCGCGCTATGAGAGCATTCTGGCAGCCGGAGGCAGCGCCTCTCCTGAGGCGATTCTCTCGGCAGCCGGCTTCAATATCTACGATCCGGCTTTCTGGCAGGGTGGCTTCGATGTGTTGGACGAGATGGTGCGCCGTCTGGAAGCCATCCCCTTGCCCTAGAGGATGTCCGCCTGCCAGAGAGGCTAAAAACGCTTCCTCAGGTTAAACAAAAGAAGCGTCCCGAAGGTTCGGCATTGTCGCCAAACTGGCACTTTCCGCAACCTTCGGGACGTTTTAACGGTTTATTGCTCTCGGGCAGTGATCTGTATCTCCAAAGCAAACTCATCTGCAACCGTCAGAGTGTTGGCAAAGTTGGGCGGTTCAATGCCAAAGTCGCTCATCAAAAGGCGCGTCGTGGCAACCCCGCGCAGGGTATCCCCGCTCAGACTGGCAGTCACCTCGAAGGTGACCTTCCGGGTGACATCCCGAATGGTCAGATCGCCGATCAGTTTGAAGCTGACCTGCTCGCCTTCGGTGTAGGAAGAGGGCGCATCGGCAATGGCGGTAGCGATGAAGGTTGCCAGGGGATAATCGTTCAGGCGAGGTCCTTTCTCGCGTATCCATTGATCGCGATCGTTGCGGTCGGTGGTCAGGGTGTTAATGCGCACGGTAAAGCGGTTTTCACCCAGGGGAGCAGAGAGATCAGCCAGATTCAGTTGAAGATAACCTTCAATTGCCTGGGTGCTGCCGGTCACCTTGACCTTACCAGGAGGAATGCCCAGTTTGTTCAGGGCAGCGCTGAAGAACTCTTCGTCCACGATATAAGACGCCCGCGATTCCTCTGGCACGATCACAAACGTGCGATAAGCAGTGCCAGGGTTAGCGCTTGAAGTGGGCGGGGAGGTTTGTGCTGCGCTTTGCGCGGTTGGCGGCGCGCCTGGGAGATTGGCGGGTTGCGCGCAGGCAACCAGTCCCAGGATACTCAGCAAAGTCAGCAGGACTTTCATCCAATTGTTCGACATGGTTTCCTCCTTTGTTCATTTTCGAGGTTCAGTTGATCGTTTCATCGCTATCCAGCTCGATTCCATTGGGTAGATAAAGGGGCTGGGCAAGCTGATTGAATCCATAGCGTTTCAGCAAGAGGCGCATAAACAGGGAGTAAAAGCCTTCGTGGCGCAAGTCTGGCTGCAAATCCGGCACTTCCAGGCCTCGGACAAAGCCATAGTCGCCAGAGGCAGCTATAAAGTCCTCATCCTGGCTGAGGATGTGAATGGGAGTGGCAAAGCCATCGGCGCGGCGCGAAACAGCCGGCGGTTGATGGTCACCGATCAGGATAAAAATGCTGTTGGGATCGCCAACTTCAATAATCCACCTGATGAGTAGGCGCAATTCCAGCCCAATGGCATTCAGATAGTTGGCGCGCAGGGTGGTTAAGCGCATCGTTTGCGGGTCCACAGGGTCCGGCTGCTCGCCGGGCTGGTTCAGCGCTCGCCAGTCCTCTGCCAGCGGTGGCAGCGGGGCAAACGGATAATGCGAGTTTTGGGTGATGGTGAAAAAGAAAATTGGGCGATCGATTTTCTGGATCAATTCTCCCTGCACCCGGTGTAGAGTCCACTGATCGGGTGCAGAGGGACCCCAGCCATAACGCGGTCCAATATATCCCAAATCTTTGTAACGGATCAATTGATCAATCCCCAACAGGCGCGTGTATTTCTGCCAGGCTTGATCGGAGAGGTCGTCCTCCAGCGCCGCCAGCCAGACGGTATGGTAGCCCTGATCGTGCAGGGTGGCGCTCAGGCTCGGATAGCGCTCTGTCTGATAGCGGTCGAGCAGTTCGAGATATTGGGGATGCTGGTCAATGCGCATCCCAAACAGGGTGGTTGTGTAGGACAGCCACGAACCACCGCCCCAGGTTGGTGCTTCGCTGAGGGCAGTTGCCACGTGCCAGCCGTTTGCCTGTAACTGATCGTTCAATTCACGCATCAATGCCCGATAGGGTTCAGTAAAGGTGGGGCGCTGGTAAAGCACGCTGCCATAGGACTCGACAAAGATGAGATAGATATGGGGCTTGCGCAAGAGCGGATAGGGGCTGTAATCGTAGAGGTGGCTGGACGGATGGTTATTTAATCTTTGGACGCGTTGATAAAGCGATTTTGAGGCCTCAAAGTTCCCTAACAGCTTGCAGGTAAAGCTGCTGACGACCGCTTCGGGCTGGGCGCTCTCCTGGCGCAAAAGGGCAACGGCAATCAGGCTATAAGCTGCCAGACCGCTCAGCAGCCAGCGGGAAGGGCGGCTCAAGTCCGGCGAGGCACTGCTCCGAAGCAACAGGCGCCACAACCCTGCTACGACGAGGATGGTGCAAATCAACAGGAGCAATCCGATCGCATACAGGTTGCCCCGGGCGTGCAGGTGTTGCAAAAGCACCGGTAAAGCATCGCGCGCCAGAAAGAATTGAGCGTAGAAGGAGGGCTCGAGCAGGTAAATCCCAACCACGATGGCCTCATAGATCGCGTAAATCAGCATTAATCCATAAAGCAAGGGAAAGGCAGGTTTCATCCAGGCGCGGCGCTTTTCCCCTAAACCCATCCACAGGGCAGTGACGACCGTTAGCTCTGCCGAGAGTCGCCAGAGGTCGGGAGAGGGGCGTTGAATCAACAACTGAGTGAGCGTGGCGATGGCGCCCGAAGAGGTAGAGAAGGAGGGCCAAAGGATGTTTTCGTGGCCGATCCAGGCTTGGGGCAGGAAGAGCAAGCCGTTCAGGATCAAAAATGTGCCCCAGAACAATGCATTTGGATGTCGCTGTAGAAAAGAAGAGAGCCGTAAACCCAACAAGATTTCAACCGTCTCATACCGCTAAGAATGCGGGTATTATACCGAAAATTGGCGCACGTACGCCTTCACCCCGACCCGTCTACCACGGAGCGAGAGGAATGTTTTGGAAAATATGTTATACTAATTCAAGTAAAAGTATAACAATAGGAGTGCAATCATGAATATCCATATTTCTAGAAAAGGCTGGATTGTCATTCCGGCTGCGCTGCGCAAAAAATATGGACTGAAACCAGGCGACGAGGTCCGCGTCGTTGATTACGGGGGGGTCTTATCTATCGTGCCGGTTGCGTCGGACCCGATTCGGGCCGGAGCGGGGCTGTTGCGCAGCGATGATTCCCTGACACAGGCCATTGTCGAAGAACACCGGCGGGAACGTGAGCATGACGAAACCAACGTTCGTGCTGGATAGTTTTGCTCTGCTCGCTTACCTCAACGGCGAGAGCGGGGAGGCGCGGGTTGTCAAAGTCCTTAACGAGGCACAAGAAGGGCAGGCGCGCGCTTTGCTTTGCAGTCTCAACCTGGGGGAAATTTTGTACATTGTCGAACGACGACGTGGGCTGGTCAGTGCCCAGCGTGTGCAGGCTTTGCTCGAATCCCTGCCGCTGGAAGAAATCCTGCCTGATCGAGCTTTGATCCTGGATGCCGCGCACATTAAAGCCAATCATGCCATTTCGTATGCTGACGCGTTTGTCGCCGCGCTCGCCCGGCGCGAATCGGCGGTCATCCTGACGGGCGATCCGGAGTTCGAAGCGGTGCAGGGTCTGGTGCGGGTTGAATGGTTGACGTCTAATGCAAGATGAATGCCGACCTATTGAATAAAGGTCAAGTGCTGGTTGCCGTCAACGACCTTGTGAAAGACTTTACGGTTTTGTTTTTGCATCGCTTCGATCATGGGCAGGGGTTCAAAGTCAGTGACGACCACCAGATAGCGACCAGTTTCCAGTTTTGGAAGGAGTTGATTCACATGCACGAGCGGTACCTCACCGCGTTCGAGAAGCTCGCTGCCATTGACGATGAACTGCGGCTCGCCGCTGATCCAGGCTGGATCGTCCGCCTGACGCGGGATTTCGCTGAACTGCGGCGCTGAAGGTTCGGCTTGGAGCTCTCCCTGTCCAACTGCGCGGCGTAAAGTATTGACCAGTTGATTCACATCCAAGCCACCAATCTGGGCAACCTTTTCCAGGGTGGCGAGTTTACCGACTGTACGGCGCAGCACCGGATTCTTCAGGTTCTGAAAGGGGGGAGCAATTTTGATAATTTGCTCTTCCAGTTCAGGGTAGGCTTCAAGAATGTCCAGCAATTTCGAACGGGCGTTGATTTCCATCAGGCACTCCTCTCTTCGTCATAAGTCAGCAAGCGTCGTTCCCCCTCCAGCGTGCGCAATTCTGTCAGATCTTGAGTGACCTCAAGCGTGCCAAGATATTCCCCGGCAGCACTGCGCACAGCATAGTAACAGATGTAGATGAAACGACCGCGCAGATTGATCCAGAAACGAGCCCGGTCTTGCCGCCCGGCCTTGAAGTCGCGCAGGATTTGATTGACGATGTGAACGCTTTTCGGCGGATGACAATACTGAACTTTTCTGCCCAAAATAGCACGCGAGCGATCGAAGATGCGCTCTTTGCCCGGCGTGAAATAACGCACCGTGTCGTCTTTGTCCACAAAGGTCAGGTCAAAGGGAAGGGTGCTAAAGGTGGCGATCAGTTCTTCGAGCGAAAAACTGCCGGTTGGCATTTGAATGCGCCCGCCTGCTGCTGCGGATCTCTTGATTTCTTTATGCACGCCGCCTTCAGGAATCCACTCGAATTGGGGAGCATACAGACAATAGCCATACTCGTCGCTCTGCAGGTAGATTTCGTACCAGTCTTGTTCAGTGAGGAGTTCGAGCGCCGTCGGGAACAAGATTTTCTCTTCTTTATAGACCATATCGTCAATCGCTTCGATGGTCGGTGTCACTGCCAGCAGGTTATATGCTTTTGCCTCGCCAGCCGCTAGGCTCTCGACCTGCTGTAAGCCGGCGATGGTCTCTTTGAGCAAATTACGGATTTCATCATGTTTTCCCCACATCACCGCCGGCGGCCCGGGCAGGTTGTTTTTTTCAAAGTATGGAAAGAGCAAATATTCTTTGCGTCGATAGTGTTTTTCCACATCCATCAGGTTGTTGAGTTGCGCTTGAATGGCGCGCATTAGATCGGTGGCATCCATATCATCGGCGAGAGCTTCTACTTTTTCCATCAAGAGACGAATTTGGGCGGTTGTTTTGGTCAGTTCGCGATTTTCCTGCACAAAGGTATGCACAGGGTGACCGGGCACCGTCTCAGGGGTCTCGGTCAAATCAAGATGCTTTTTTAACACCCGGGTATGGGTATCGCACAATTCCTGGATTTTCTCAGCCGGGATGCCTTCCTGGATCAACTGTACCTCCATGAGAAATACATCGCTGTAATCCGCTTCGTCTAAGAGGGTTTCGAGTTGATATTTGATTTGCGCTTCAGAGGCACCACTGTGCAGTTGACGGATCAGATTTTTCATGATTTCGATCCGTTGCTGGCGATTGTTGATCAATTCACTCATAGAATACTCCTTCTTTCCAAACCAATGCCTATAATCAAAGAATACCCTGAAATGGCGACAATTTCTGTGATTTTAGTCACATAAATCAAAGGAAAAGAAGGATTCTATGATATTCTCCGCGCTCATTGCCCACCTCTGGGGCGACTGAGAGCGTTCAGAACGCCCAGAAACGCCGCGGCGGCCACAATATGGAACAGAATCAGGATCAGATAATCACGGCTGTTACCGCCCATCGGCATGGCAGACGGATTGGCCGCACCCAGAAAATTGGGGATCAGCGAGAAAAAGAAGGCAACAACGGCAAGGATATTATAAACCTTGAGGGGGTTGGCAAAGAGACGAAAAACCACCCACAGAACGATTACGCCGATCAACGTGAAGCCCACCGTAAAGAAAACAATTGCGCCGTAGCTGAAGGGTTGAAAATCGGGCGAGAGCGGAAAGAGCAACCCTAAGATAAAACGGGCAAGCAGATTGGCAAGTACCGCAGCCAGCATTGCGCCAAGACCTACCTTCAAGATTGCCGACTGTTTCAGGCGAGTATCCGATTGATTCATGCTCATCCTCCAGGTGATTCAAGATGTGACAAATATCTATCATTTGAATGATAAATATTATACCAATCTTTTGTATCAGTCGTTAAAATAATGCTAATTTATATCGCAATTCTACAAATACCTTTACGCCAGAAAGGAGGCACAGCAATTCAGTCGAAGGGTCAATAACAAGGTTCTGATTCTGTCCTGTTCACCAACCTGATGATCATTATGAAGGAGGAAGAGATGTTACCTGGTTTTTTGCTTACGCTCCGAGAGGGGTTGGAAGCCGCTCTCATCGTGGGAATTGTGCTTGGCGCTTTACAGAAGATGCATCGCCCAGAATTGCGTTCGGCGATCTGGTGGGGGGTAGGGACAGCGGTTGCTTTGAGTCTGGCGGTCGGTTTTGGCTTGAGCCGTGTGGGGTTGAGTCTGGAAGGCGCAGCAGAGGAAGCCTTCGAAGGGCTGATGATGCTTGCCGCAGCCATGGTGCTAACCTGGATGATCTTCTGGATGAACCGCTTTGCCCGGCAGTTGAAGACTCAGCTTGAAGGAGAGGTCCGTCTGGCAGCTTCCGCCAGCCGTCGAGGGGCTTTGTTCTCTCTGGCCTTTCTGGCTGTCCTGCGCGAGGGAATTGAGTTGGCTTTGTTTCTCACTGCTGCAGCAATGACCAGCGGCGGTTTACCAACCGTTCTGGGGGCAGCGCTTGGGTTATGCGGGGCGGTATTTTTCGGATGGGCGCTCTTTGCCAGCACGATTCGTCTGGATTTGCGGCGTTTCTTTCAGGTCACCAGCATCCTGCTGGTCCTGTTTGCGGCCGGTTTGGTGGCTCATGCCGTGCATGAGTTCAACGAATTAGGGTGGATACCACCTTTGATCGAAGAGGTCTGGAATATGAATTCCATCCTGCCAGAACAATCTTGGGGCGGGCAACTGTTGACGGCTTTGTTCGGTTACAATGCCAATCCCTCGCTCAGCGAAGTTTTGGCTTATGGTCTATACTGGATTGGGATCGGTCTGGGGTTGCTCGGTGCGCGCCGCCACGCGCTGAGTTTGCCGACAGGCGTATTGTCTTGAAGAAGACATTTGAGTGTAGGGACACGATCGCGACAGGGAGTGATGCGGTCGTGTCCCCGCAGAGCAATCTGTTAGGAGTACCTTCTAAAACTACCCTCTAGAATAATCCAGAGCGGGGCTTTGTTCAGATAGAGCAGTGATAGATGCCTGAGAAGCAGACCAACCTTCCAATGTTTCTTGCAGCAAAAAAAGGGCCATGATTCCCCAAAAGGTCTGAGAGCTCAATTGGGGGGCAAAACCGGCAGCCGCCAGGAGAATCAGAGCGGCAGACAAGGATGGGTATGGGTATCTTGCGGCTACCAGTACTGAAACCCATGCCCACAAACCAAGGCAATAGAGCGGCCAGGGTAAAAATAAGCTGATGCCGATTGACCAGATAGCCAGAATGCCAGTCATGGAAGGGTTGAACCAGTAGAGGGCAGCAAACGTTGCAGACGGTAAGAATGTCCAAAGATTCAGTTTGCGGCTCACCGTTGGCAGCCGATGATACAGACTCACCAGTATGGCAAGCGGCGAGAGGACAACGAGCATTTCGCCGAGATGATAGAGAAAAGTGACTGCTTTTTGGCTTTCTGTTTCGAAGAACAGATAGCGGGAAGTTTGTGCGAGCAGATAAAGAGTGCTCACCGACAGGGCAAACGCCGGCATTAACATTCCCCAATCGCTCGGACGGCGAATGTGCAGGGCAATCTGGTAGCCTAGCCAGCCGACCAACAACAACGTTAGCAAATTGAAGCCGGGCAGGCTGTAGGGAGTTGGGGCTATAAAAAGCGAAGTCAGACTGACTCCCAGCAGTAAGGCGGCGATTAAAGTGATCCACCTAGAGGTCTCTTTCCAACGTTTACCGATTAGCCAGATCCAAGCCAGATATGTCAACACAACCGCAAAGACGGATGCAAATTGTCCGCCAAGAGTCAGTACCTTGTAAGCAAACAAGAGAGGTGGAGACTTTGGGACAAAGATTGCCAGCCGTCCCAGGGTGCGGGTAACCAGCCAGTCCCCCAGCACAGCCAGAATGAACCAGCGAAAAAGAGGAAAATGTTTCACTGCTATCCTTCCTTCGGCAGACGGAAGTAGATGATCACCGCAATGACAATGAGCACGAATAGGACGCTCAAATACATCAGGAAAATTGTTTGAGCAGTTAAGCCTCGAATGAGATAATTTTCTTCCTCAGCAGGTTGCAGGAGAGGAGTTGGCGGAGCACTCTCGAACTGCAGAGAAACCCATTGAGAGGTGGATTTTTGTCCGTTGCGCTCTCCATTTGCGCCATCCCAGGCTGCAAACGCAATCGAATAGACATCACCAACCACAAAATTTACATCATCTGGGTCAGATGAAGTCAGGTCGCGACTGAAGATCACCCGCCATTTTCCGTTCTCATACACCCCATACCCCTGCACATTTTGGGAAGTTTGAGGTTGAGACGTCAGAGAGCCAAACCCACCTGCCACCAGATCTTCGACCGGAGAGAGACGCGGCAAAGATAAGGGATTTTCTGCGGCGACACCAGAAAGATAGGTGACATCCTGATAATCTGCCGGATTGGGGCGGTCGCCCTGGGCAAAGGGATAGACATCAACTCTCATATTGGGGTAAGCATCTTGCATATCCTGCCAGGCGAGAAGGTCAGCCTGCCAGTCTGCCTTCCAATGCCAGATGTTCACATTGGCGCCTTGAATTCCCATGCAAAAGAAAGGCTGACCACTGCCGATGGGGAATTGCACTGCAACCGCATCCGGGAAGTCCTGGATGCGGATGGACTGGGCATTTTCGGTGTTATCAGTCCATTCGAGAAGGATAGCAACCTGTTTTCCATTGTGGAGGGCTCGCACGCTGATCGATTTAATTTTCGTTTCGCGGATTATGGGCGCAGTTACCATCTGAGCACTAAGGGGTATCTCTAAAGCAGTTGTATTGTTCCAGGCTGCCGCGTCGGGATCCTGGAGAGGAAGCGCTTCGTTCGTGTACGAAGCGATCAGGGTGGTACCTTGTGAACTGGCAAGAGGGACTTTCAAAAGTGTGAGCCCCAGTGAGAGAAGCAGACTGGAGATAAGGAGGAACAGCCTGAACCGTTTCATGATTTTCCTCCGTAGAGAAAGTTTTGCCCAATCCAGGAGCTTTCTGGATCAAGGGGACAGCTTGAACAGGATAAATCCCCTGCAAGGGGGGTGGGAGTGAGCTGGGAAAGCGGTGTAGAGGTCACGTTTATTCCTAATGCCCACATATCTGCCAGGATGAAAAGGGAAGTGAAATTTGACAGGTGCAGGTATGGATTATCGAACGACTCGAATTTTGTGGGCGCAAGGCGGTTGAGGCTGGACGTGAACCACTCTATCCACCGCCCAAGATGATCCTGTAAAAACGATTTTTGTGCCAGAAGGGTGATCTCTCTCAAATTGGGCTGATCTTGTTGGATTGCCAGGGCTTCTTTCAAGCACAAGGCGCTCATGAACTCCAGTTCGGTAGCGATAAAATCCGGCCGCTCGCGAATCTGACCCCCGGGTTTGAATCCGAAGGCATGGTAAAAACCACTGATATCAGCCAACTCCTGGCTCTGGCGGTATTCGTGTGGTAGTCCATATTCGGTTTCATAGCATAGCGAACCACTCAACCCAAAAGTTTGCCGATGCAGAAATTGCAGAGTCTCCAGGTCTGGGAGACTGGCTATCATTAAGGGTTCAAGAGATAAGGCTATTTCGGCTAGGTTCAGTCCCGAAAGGATGGGACGCAAAAGCGGTACATCGACTAACCAGTTGTCAGTCGGATAAAGATAGGCGTCGGCAAGAAAGCGATAAATCTGGGCGCGCATCAGGGCAGGATGGGCTTTCATTGTCTCTCCTCAAATCGAGTTCAGATAATGTGCCGGTCGTTCATGAAAGGGCTCGACCACACTCAGGCGCACAGCCTGGCGACCCATTGCATCAAAACCGATGATTGTGTCGTTGTACATTTGCCATGGCTGACCATTGATCTCTGTCTCTAAAACAAGCGGGCCTTCTTCGATCTCAAAACGGAAAATCATTTTTTGAGTCGTGCGGAAAAGTTGTAAAACAGCCAGCAACTGGCGCGATGGGGCTGTGTACCGTTGGATCGCATCATCTACGCCGGGACCAAACATCTGGAACAGATAAGGGCGTGGTACCCAGCGAGGGGGAATGTAGTAGATATTGGGTTCCGTGCCGAATTGGGGATAGAGCGGTAAGGCAACTTTTTCAATGCGGATCAGGTAATAGAGAGGGTTTTGGGGGTCTTCCTTCCAGCTACCGTCCGAAGCAATTTCCACCAGACCGTTCAGGCGAATCTTGCCTGGACAAACTGCCATACAACGCGCTTCCATCGGCACCCCATCGCTCAAGGGATCGTTGCCCTCCACGCGGGGGTAACAAGCCACACATTTTTCACTCACTCGCGTCGTCCCTCGATACATGGATTTTTTATAGGGACATTGTTCGACACATTTGCGGTAACCGCGACAGCGGCTCTGGTCAATTAAAACAATTCCATCTTCCGGACGTTTATAAATCGCCTTACGGGGACAGGCAGCCGCGCAGGCTGGATAAGTGCAGTGGTTGCAAAGGCGTGCCAGATAGAAGAACCAGGTCTGATGTTCAGGTAGGGAAGCGCCCTGTGAGCTAATGCCGAGCGAATCACCGGCATAAGACGTGGAGATATCCTCATAAAAATTTGGCGCCCGCCATTCGCTGTCCTCAGGCAGATAACCGATCGCCTGCTGATCGGGAGCGCCGGCTTCGCTGATCGTGAGCCCGTTATACACGCCGTAGGGCGCGTCTGGATTGGTTTGGGTGGCATCCCATTCGGCTTTCCGATTTGCCTGCTGGTGGGCCTGATCTAGAAGCTGTAAAGTCTTGATGTCCCAGTGGTGGGGGTAGCCGCCATAAGGTTTGGTTTCAACATTATTCCACCACATATACTCCTGACCTTTGGAAAAGGTCCAGGTAGCTTTGCAGGCGCCGCTGCAAGTTTGACAACCAATGCAACGATTGATGTTAAAGACAGCAACAAATTGGCGTTGAGGATGCGCTTCGGGGAAAGCGTAGGTCATTTTTCGACCGATGTGCCAGTTGTAGACTTCCGCCATATTCACTCCTTATTGGGTTGGTGTCGGGGTTGAATGCTCCATCGGGTTTGGGTCTTGCGAATTAATTGGCGCACGTATTCTTCACCCTTTTGGCGATAGATGCGGTGAGTGGCAAGAAAATATGGCTGGGTAAATAGCTTCAACAGATGTTCTTCTTGCCAGCCGAGACGGACGAATTCTTCCACAAAGGTCTCTGCCATTCTTTCTAATCCTCCCGGCTCGCCTGGCAGGACTACGCCGGTCAATTCCATCGGATCATCTTCTTCAGGGGTTTTTATCAGCATGGGTAGCATTCCTATCTTTTGATTTCTATCGTTTTGCCTTGCAGGTAAAGGCTCATAAATTCGTTTTCGTGGGCAGGGGTGTAGCCGCTTTTGGCTGGCTCCCAGATGCCTTTTCCCTCTATACCGCCGTCTTCGGCTTTGACGATTCGCACCAACGTCTCTTTGGGCACTGTATTCAGAGCGTGGTTATCAGCTTCTCCGCCGAAAATAAACTGCATGGCGGTTTTCTGTTTGTGAAAGAGGCTATCGGTCTGGTGCATCGGCATGGACCAATCGCGGGTGATGGACTGTTGGGAACCGTAACGTAGATTCGCCTGATACCCCGTGTCGGCCGATCTGGCAAGCCCATCCGGAAGGGTTTCGTGCGCCAGGACGGATTTCTCGGTCGCCATGAAGGGCCCATGCTTGAGCATGACAATGTGATAAGGGTAAGCCGGGTTATACTTGACGCGTAACATCAGGCGCGCCACTCTGTAAAAGGGATCCTCGGCTTTCCAGCCAATATAGGGACGGTCGGCCGGGTTGGCGTCCACATAGACGTAATCGCCGTCCTCCAGTCCCAAATCTTTGGCTGCCTGCGGATTAATGTGCAGTTGATGCTCTCCCACACCCGGTTGGCGCCTGTCGACGCGGTAGGGGTCACTAAAGTTGGAATCCAGGATCAACGTCCAGTCCACGGTGCTCCATGACGAGTGAACGCGGTGGCGGGTTTTAGGGGTAAGGCAGTAGAAGTGATAGCCGGCTTCCCAGAGGAAGTTTCTGGTGTTTTTTACTTCGGACCAGGGCATTTTCAGATTGCGCACGGTGCGCTCTTCCCAACCGGTAGCGTCGGGCGGAATACCATAATCTTCGGGGCGGACAAAACGACTGGATGTGACGATCACATTGGGTAAATAGGGCGTGGCTTCTGGACTTTCGCGGTGGCTGATAAGATTTTCACCATACTCAATGGCTTCTGGGATATCACAGTACGTATTCATTCGCCCGGTATCCGTATAGAAGGGAATGGAATCGTGAATCTGCTCCCAGAAGGGAATGCGTGGATAGGTTCGGAAGAGCATCAGAGCGGCACCCGGCTCGCCATACTTGCCCTCAATGATGTCTGTGAAACGGTAGCCGGAGGTGGTGATAGAAGAATCCAGAAGCCTTTGAATGTAAACTTCCGGACGTCCTTCCAGGATGAACTTCCAGTAGTCCCGAAATCGATTATCTTCCAGCAGTTCACCGAGTCTGGCAGCCAGTTCGCCCAGAATGCGGGCATCATCACGGCTATCGTAGAGGGGCGGGATACCTCCTTTCCAGATTTGTAAGAACGGGTTGGAACAGGAGGCCGTGATTTCGTAAGTTTCGAATTCTGCCCAGGTGTTTGCGGCGAGTGCAAAATCCGCATATTCGACTGTTGAGGTCATTTCAATGTCAACTGATATGATCAATTCGACATTTGGGTTGACGTTCTTAATCATCTCGTAGTGGTGCTTGGCATTATTGAGCAGGTTGACATTGGTGAAGAATTGCACTTTGGTGGGAGTTGGCATGTGAGTTTGCCCGGTGAATACTTTTCGCCCGTATTTCGGGGTATCAACAATCAGCGGGCGCTCCGAGTGATTCCAGTAAGCTGGTTCTTCGTCCTTTGTGTATGCGTGAACCTTTATTTCCTTTCCAGAGGCGTTTTCATCCAGATTTGGGGCGAACGGGTCTTCTCCAACCCAGCCTTTAAAACCAGGCCCACTTTGGGCTGATCCCTGAAAGAGAGCTGCTTTGTAATTGCCCGCCCAGGTATATAAACCGGCGCCGGGTTTACCGATGTTACCAGTTAACATCAGAGGTAGGAATTGAGCGCGATTTGCCAGAGTGGCATGGAACCAGTGATTGATTCCTTCGCCAATGTGAAGGGCAACCGGGCTAAGGGTAGTGATGTCTTCTGCCAGGCGCAGGAACAAATCTTTAGGAACATGGGTAATTTCCAGAACGGTCTCCAGGTCATAATCCTTGAGATGTTCGAGATACATGCTCCAGACCGTCAGTACCTCGACCTCGCTGCCATCCACCAGACGAAGCTTCCCCTTCCAGTCAAGCAGCGGCTGGATACCAGCTTTATCCATTACTTCTCCAACCTGATCGCGGGTGATGGCTTGCGGACGGCCTGTTTTTTCATTAATGACGACATAGTCACCTAATTTTTCATATTGTTCTGGTTTCAATCCTTGTAGGGTAAAGCTGGCTCCCTGCGGATCGAGGCCCGGCTGATAGTTGGAGAAGACCTCATCTGCCCGCAGGCGTTTGAGTGTGTCAGCCCGCACCAGGGTTGGAAAGTCAGTAAAACGTTTGACGAATTGCTCATCATATTTCTGATTTTCGATAATCCAGCGCGCCAGACCAAGAAACAGAGCAGTATCCGTAGCCGGTCGGATCGGGATCCAGTAATCGGATTTGGTAGCCGGAGGAGAATATTCGGGGGTAATGGTAACGATTTTTGCGCCGCGTTCCATTGCCTCGATGAAGAAGTGCGATTCGGCCATTTTATTTTCAACCAGGTTCTTCCCACATTGAATGTGAAGGCGAGAATTGCGCAGATCATTAAGATCCTCATCGGAGGCTTGTAAGCCGGTCACAAACGGAATGCCAGGAGCTTGATCGCCGTGCCAGGTATAGTTTGACCAGGTTCGACCACCTTTGGCTTCTTCGGGGGGGACATTGCGCACGTGAACATCCAGCAGGGCAAGCATATTTGCAAAACGATACATGCCATATTTCCCGATCACGCCCAACAACCCCATTCCTCCACGGCATTTGAAGGTGCGGGTCCCGGCGCCGCTCATTGCCTGGATCATTTCCTCTGGGTAACCCTGTTTGCGCAACAGCCTGGCGCCTTCTTCGCCGGAATAACGTCGGGCAATTGCAATCATGCCGCGGGCGATATAGTCGTAAGCTGTTTCCCAACTGACCGGTAAGAGTTCATCCTGCCCGCGCGCATTGAATTTATATTTAGTTTTATTCTCTTCGTCCAACTCTGGAAACCCTGCGTCGGCCCATTCTTTCCACCCTTTGCGCATGAGCGGGCCTTTCAAACGGTGCGGACCGTACAGACGGCGATGGAAAGTTTGCCCTTTTTTACATCCGCGCGGGTGCCAGTGAGCGGTAGCGGTATTGCCGAAGAGATCGCTGTACCGTTCGACGTCATAATTTTGCTCTGCCCGCAGGATGATCCCATTGCGTACGAAAGCCCGCAAGCGGCAGGCATGGGTGTCGTTCGGTGAGCAAACAAAGGTGAACGACGAGTCATAACGGTACTGATTGCGATAGACGGCTTCCCAATCGCGACTGGGATAAGCGGCAAGCGGGTTGTCCACCTGGATTGGATCAAGAAGTTTCCAATCGAGATCGTTGATGACAGTCCCCAGAGCTGCAACACTGGACAGTTTGAGAAATTCGCGCCGTGAAAGATGACTCATTGTGAACTCTCCTGAGTGGATTTGGGTATGGAAGCGATAATCGTTAGAATATCCTGGACTGAGCGGGCCTCTAAACGCTGAGAGTGAATTAAAAGGACCTCTGAACTGTTCAAATTCATCAAAAGGATGGGTAGATCCGGGTAGCGTAATAACAATTGCAACAGAGCGCTTTCAGGGAGGTTGGAGCCTGCAGCAACAATAATCGCCTGCGGCTTGTACTGAGAAAGCCAGGTTGCCGCTTGCGAAAGGCTTGACGAGATGCCGGTAACGAGAATGCCTGGCTGCTGGGTGAACAATTGCATCATCGTTTCTGCGAACAGGGAATCACCAACCAGAAGGACGCGCTGTTCTGCCATATTCAGAGAATAACGAATTCCAGATGGGAAATCTATCCGTCCAAAATCCCGAAAAAGGATGAAAAAAGAGTGAGCTTTTGCTCACTCTTTTGCAAAGGAATTCGTTCGTTAAGGGTCTTAAGAGCGAATAAAGAAGCTATTCGCCTTTTTTCTTTAGCCATCCCTCGCGTTCTGCCCGCAAAGAAGCCTGGCGGCGATTGTTGGCATGTAACTTATTCAGGATGTTGCGGACGTGAGTCTTGATGGTATGGATACTTAACCCCATCTGTTGGGCAATTTCCTTATCGGTTGCTCCCTCGGCAAGCCAGCGAAGAACTTCCTGCTCTCTGTCCGTTAATCCCGACTCAGAGGAGAGGGTGGAATGAGGCAAAGAGATAGAAGAATGGGCAAATTCCTGGAGTAATCGGAAGGCAAGTTTGGGTGGCAGGGGCCCCTCATCGCGCAAGGCACTGCGCACCCCGGCGATAAAATCATCTGCGTTACAATTCTTCAGGAGGTAACCACATGCTCCAGCTTTGATGGCTTCAAAAAGCTTTTCCTCCTCATCATGAACGGTGAGCATTAAGATGCGAGCTTCGCTCCATTCAGTATGGATCAAGCGAGCGGCTTCCAAACCATCGCAGAGGGGCATTTTAATGTCCATAATGATCAGGTCAGGGCGCAATTCCAGCGCCAGAGCGTAAGCCTCGAGTCCATCCACGGCTTGCCCTACCACTGTCAGGTCTGGTTGAGCGTTGAGAATTCCAGCCAGGCCTTCGCGGAAGAGATTATGATCATCGGCGAGGAGAATGCGGTAGGAATTCATGCAGATTTGCTCTGGAAGGGATAGGTTAGAGTGACTCGTGTGCCGTTGCCAGGTGAAGATTCTACCAGCAATTGACCGCCACTGCGCTCGGCGCGGGTTGCCATGACGCGCAATCCCAAGTGAGTCTGAGCATCTACCTCTTGAGGAGAGAACCCAATGCCGTCGTCTTCGACGATAAATTGAGCAAAGCCATTTTGAGGCATTATGGAGACACGTAATCGCCGCGCATGGGCGTGCCGACAGGCGTTGATTGCCGCTTCACGCAGGATCAGGAAAGCTTGTGTCTGAATAGGTTTTGGAAGCGCACGGAAAATATGTTCAGCGAAATTTATTTCCAGGAGAAGACCGTTTTCTGTGCACAGTTTGTCAAGAAAGAGGTTGATTTTTTGACCGAAATCTTCCTCTTCCTGCAGGGGAGCAGCCAAACCCATCAGTGCCGCCCGCACCTGGTCGTAGGCTTGAGCAATGGTTGTCTTGAGTTGGGATAATTCCCTTTGAACGCTCCCGGTTTGCCCGGTGGTTAGTTTTTGCATGATTTGGTCAGTTTGTAAGTTCAGAAACCCCAGGGTTTGGGCGAGGTGATCGTGCAATTCGGCTGCCAGGCGCTCGCGCTCGCTGGATAACGCCCTCTGGGCAGCCTGAAGCCGTTCTGATTCGACCAGGCGGGCATTGAGAATCGCAATGGTAGCAACGTTCGCCAGGAGCGTCAATGCGCGTTGTTCGTCCTCATCAAATACAGAACCAGCCGGGCGGGTTACGCATAAGGCGCCGACGATTCTCTCCCCCGAGCGCAGAGGAGCGACCAGGCAATGAGCGGCGTTTTGTTTTTTCAAGAATTCACAGTGGGTGCACTCTGCCGCCACCGAGATGGTTTTGCCGTGGGCAATGACCTGATAAGCAGGGTCCTGGCTTAAAGATTGGAGAAGCGGAGAAGGGGGGCTAGAAGCACCGCTGACGGCAGTGAGCGCCAGAGAGGAATGGTGATCATCCAGAAGGCAAAGGGCAGCCCTCTCGCCGTTCAGTAGGTCTTGCGCTTTGTCTGTAACAAGCTGAATGAGTGAATGATAATCAAGTTGCGTGACAATCTCCTGGCTGAGTTCAAAGGCGCTGCTCAATTCCCGAGTGCGGGCAGCAACGCGTTCTTCCAGTTCAATTCGCGAGGCGTTGATCTCCTGGCGCATAATCTCAAAAGTTTTCGCAAGCTGACCCAGCTCGTGGTTGCCAAGTGGAACAAGCGGGGTGGTAAGATCGCCTTTTGCCAGGCGCTGAACAGCGGAAGAGAGTTCCTGGAGGGGATGAACGAGATAGCGATGGGTCAGGGTGTACCCACCAGCTAACAATAGGAGCGCCAGAGCAAATGAAATGAGCTGTATCCACTGCAAACGTAGCACTTTTGCCTGTGCTTTTGCCTCATAACGATTGACCAGTTGGTCAATCCTGACCAGTAAAAGGGTTGATTGAATTTGCAATCGTTCGTTATCCAGTGGTTCAATTGCACCTTTAAAGTCACGCCAGGCATGAGCGATGTCCTCCAGCGCCTGCCGGATTTCGGCGTCTGTGGGGGGAGGCAGGCTCACACGCCTCAGGGAGGCGGCTGGAGTAGATGTGAGGTCGAAGCCGTGCGTGGCTATTCCACCCTGCGATAATGCCTGATGGGTTTGTTCGAAGAGTTGAATGGAGAAAGCCAGTTCAGAGGGGTTACTTTCAGTCAGGGCTAGCCAGGTGATGCGCTGTGAGAGCATTCGCTGCCGGCCGGCGAGGTTAATGATCTGGGCATCTTGTTTCTGGGTTTGAATGGCGATGAGGGTAGCGAGGACAGAGAGACTGACCAGTAGAAAGAAACCCAGATACAGCAGATGAATGGCTCTTCGCAGACTCTGGCGCTTTTGTTCTACCGCCATGAGATGTATTATACCCGTAAAAAGGATTGACTTCCTGATTCTCAAGCCAGCCGATCGTTCAACAACCAGTAAAAGAAGAGCTTGCTCTGCCTTTGAGGAAAATAGCTGGATATTTTTCTTGGATGTCTTAATAAGATTGACGCCTTCGAGGATCACCTCTGGAATGGCAGGGTAAAAATGCTCTTTTTCAGCGGCTGCGCAAAATCAGCGGCAGGTAGATTTTGGACTGCCCGGCCTCGCCACACCAGAAGCCGCCACAGAGATGCAAATTCCCCTGCGAGCCTGTACCCACGAACGGCTGAGCGAGCGTGCCATCCAGGCTGATGCCGCCGCCCTCGGCCTGTCCGCCTCCGCCGCCAAGCACCGCCCAGGGGATGAACGATGTGCCTTGCGCCAGCGCCGCGCCGACCACCAGGAAGAGAGCCAACGCGAGGGTAATCAGAGTCAACCGTCTCACGACCCGTCTCCGGACGTTACGGGCAGGTGTAGGGGTTATAACTGCCGTCGTACACCTGGAAGCAGGTGCACGTGCCGCCGATGCGGTTGAGGCCGCCGTCCAGTTGGCTGACGGCAAGGTAGAGGGTGCCGTCAGTCTCTCTTATCGCGGCCGAGCTACCCTTAAAACGGCAGGAATCCGCCCGCACTGTACCACCTAACGTGTAGAGGCCGTAATTGGATGTGCCGTTCTCCCCAAATGCAAAGGCGCCCTGCACGGTCAGGTCGCCGATGTTGTTTATCCCGCTTGTCTGGATGCCGCCCTGCGCGGTGAAGGAGCCGCCGTAGACCCGGGCCACAGAACTTACCACTTCGTTTCTCAGCCCCTGGTTATTGGTGGTTCCTCCCCACGCCTGCGCCGTCACGTCGTGGGCCTCCAGGACGGCGCCGTTGAAGTTGTGAATCGCCCAGGCCTGGGTTCCCCCCGCCGCATTGGCGGTGAAAGAGCCGCCGCGCAGGATGTCCCCCCCGCCAGTGCTGTTATGGAAAGCCACCGCTACACTGGTTGCATTTTCTCCCTGCGCTGTCACTCCCTCAGCTTCCAGGTGAGCAGCATCGTTGTAGATGCCGTAGGCAGAGTGTCCTCCGCTACCCAGGAAGAAGCCACCCTGTAGAAGGACGGTGGGAAGGGTGTCGCTTTCCAGGCCGATGTTGGTGGTGCTGGCATCCAAACCGCTGGCACGCACGTCCGCTGCACCCAGGAAGGTGCCCATACCCCCGTATACCCGGATGCCATAAACGTTGGTGCCTCCAGAGGCGGTGAACGTCCCGCCGTGTAGCGTGACTTCCGGTCCACCATCCGGACTGGCCGTGACGCGGAGGCCGACATTGTCACCGCCGGTCTTGCCCGCAAAGGCTGTGACGTTTTCCAGCATAATTTGGGTGTCGCCGGTCAGGTAGATGGCAGTGTTGGAGGTTCCGTTGCCGCCAGCTGCCACATACACATCAGAGATCTCAACCCCCGTTACGCTGTTGGCATAGATGCCATAGTTCGTCCCAACATCGCTGTGAATGATGATGCTCAGGTCGCGCAAACTGGTGTCGCTTGCCAGTTCCACTGCCTTTGCTTCGTTGTACGGAAGGTCAGCCTGGATAAAGGTCAGCCCCTGCCCGGCTCCTTGCAGGTGGACATTGGGCTTCAATTTTACAGCCTCGTTGTACGTGCCAGGAGCCACCCAGATCAGGATGGGATTGCCGGACGGCGGTGTCCCTGAGATGCTATTGATGGCTGCCTGGATGGAGGTGAAGTCGCCGTTGCTCTTGGCAACGACGATAACTCTGCCGGGCGGCGCAGCGTGCTGCGCCTGTAGCGCATACGGCACGGCGGCAATGCGCGTATCGGGCGTCAGGCGCGTGAAGGCACCACTGGAGGTGGAGCGGAACCAGACGCGCAGGTAGCGATCGTAGCCGGAAAAGACATCCGCCGTCAGTTGCTGGGTCATCCCGGTAAGCGAGGTATCTCCCAGCAGGACGGTAAAGAGACCGTTGCTGACCGGCAACTGTACTGCGTTGGTCGGCTCGCTGCCGCCGCTGCTCGTGCCATCGTTGGACCAGTACGTGGTGTCCCCGGTGATGTTGACAACGGCGAACTTGAAGTAACCTGTGCCGCTGAAGGGAACGCCGCTCACCTGCACTCGCCCCTGGTAAGAGACGATGGTTGGCGCTGTGCTACCCTGCGGCTCCAGCGGTGCACTTTCCGGCGCGGCCCGGCTCAGCAGGATGCCACCCAATACCAGGTTCATTACAATCAGAAGCGAGATAAATTTCTTTTCCATCTTTCCTTAACCTGTTTCCTGTTCAAACAAAGGGAAATCTACTGAGATGAGCATCTCACAAAAAGATGTCAGAGATCAAGAGAAAAAATTCTCTAACCCGGAAAGAAAAATTTACTCTTCTGGTGAAGGTTTTACTGGGGAGCGTTCATGGAGTTATCAACGCTTCACAAGTCCCCCTGGGTCCATAACTCTCGCCGGTGTCGCACACTGGGGTTGCAAGCCTCTGACTTGCCTTCTACAGGAGCCCAACGCTTGACTAGCGCACAGGCAAAAAGCTCCCCGGGCAAGGAGACTTTTCTCTCCTTGCCCGGTAGAGGCGAACTTTATCTCTCGCCTAGTTCTCGGCGCTGTCTCGGTTTGCACCGTTTAGACCGCGCTCCTTCCCGGCCAGCTCCTCGAGCAGGTAGATCACGCTGTGCACCCCTTTGCGGAATTGTGAAAGGGAGATGCTTTCATTGACGCCATGTGTGTTATCCTGTGGTAAACCATAGCCAGTCAGCAGGATATGGGGATGCAGGCGTTCTTGCAAAATGTTCAGGATGGGGATGGAACCACCGCCGCGCACAAAGCGCGGCGGGGCACCAAAGGCGCGTTGGAGCGCCTTTTCTCCCGCCTGAATTAGAGGCGCATCCAGGTCAACGGTTGCCGGGTTAGCCTTCCCCCAAAAGTGCACTTCCATTCTGACCGTGGGAGGTGCTTGCTTGAGCAAGTACTCACTCACCAGCTTGCCGATGACCTGTGGGTCCTGATCTGGTACCAGCCGAAAGCTGAGCTTTGCCGTTGCCCTGGCAGGGATAACCGTTTTGATTCCGCTGCCACAATAACCGCCGCAGATGCCATGAACCTCAAAGGTCGGGCGGGAACTGATGCGCGCCTTAAGCGGATAGCCTGATTCACCTGCCAGAGCGGGTGCACCCGTAATCGCCAGCCCCATCTCGTCGTTGATTGGTATCTCTTCCAAAAGAGCCTGCTCGCGCTCGCTAAGCGGACGGACGGCGTCATAAAAACCGGGCACTAAAATCCGCCGCGTTTCACCATCCTGGATGGAAGCCAGCAAGCGGACGAGGACATTCAGGGGGTTTTCCACTCCCCCACCATACGTACCCGAATGCAGGTCGTGGGTGGGTCCGCTCAGGGCAACTTCGACCGTGCAATTGCCGCGCGTGCCGTACATAATCAACGGCACCTGGGGGTGCAGGGCATCCATATCGGCGATCAGGATGCCATCGCATTTCAGGCGCTGCTGATTTGCCTCCAGGAAAGCTGCCAGATGCACGCTCATGGATTCTTCTTCCCCTTCGATGAGAGCTTTCAGATTGAGCGGGCTGCTGCCATAGCCTTTGAGACAGGCTTCGACAGCGCACAGGATTGCCCAAATCTGACCCTTATCGTCGCTGGCGCCGCGCGCATACAATCTCTCCTCCTCGATGTGCGGCTCGAAAGGTGGATGAAGCCACTGCTCGGGCGTCTCGGCTGGAACGACATCATAGTGACCGTAAAGCAGCAGGGTAGGAGCGTTCTTGCCCGCGCCCAGCCATTCAGCGTAGATCGCCGGCGGTCCATCCGCGAAGCGGATTAACTCAACCGTTTCCCAACCCATACGCTGAATTTCTTCTTTGATCCACTGCGCACACGCTTCAAAACTCGCTTTGCGTTGGGCGTATTCGGCAGATACGGTGGGAAAGCGGGTTAGCTGACTTAGCTTTGCAATGCGCTCTTCCGCGTGGGCTTCGAAATACTGAATGGCAACTTCTGTAAAAACCGCTTGCATGGATCGTTCCTCTCTACGCAGGCGACAACTGGACAGATTTGGCTGCTTCGCGCCCCAACGGGTATTTCCATAACCACCAACTGCTCAGTAAAATGGAGAGGATCGGCGTGATTCCGATCAGGAAACGGATGCCCCAGATGGCGCTGGCGGTTTGTTCGGCGGCGCCAGCCACATAACCGCTCAGGGAGAACACGGTGGCAAAGAAAACGCCCTGCATCGAAAATGCAGCCTTGACGATGCCGCCGTTCATGCCAAAGAAAATCCCTTCGCGCCGCAAGCCATGCCGACGGGCGTCGTCATCGATAATTTCTGACAGCATGGGCAGGGGCAGGATCATGTAACCCGCCAGACCGGGTGCAACCAGGGTGGTGCCGAGCAATCCGCTGTAAAAATCTGTGGCGAATGTCATGATCAGCAAGCCAGGCACAAAGACCGCGTTGGCAAGCAACCACGACTTGCGGTAACCCAGGCGTGGCACGATCTTTTGCCAGACCAACAAGAGCGGCACGCACAGGATAAACGCCGTCCCCAGCAGAATCGCCTCCTGATCTCCCGCGCCGAGCGTAACACCGAAGACCTGCCCTTTGCCCTGAATCCCCAGCGCATATTTGCGCCAAAAGGGCAAGGTTGCCCCTAAGATCAGGAAAACGTATTCTTTCATCAGATTAAAACCGACATAGTAGCGAAAAGCCTGGTTGCCGAGCACGATCTTGAGCGATTCCAGGATGCCGGGCACCCTTTCATCTTCGGGGATCGCCCCTTCGCGCACGTAGATTACCGTGATCAGGTAGCCAATGGCGATCAGAGCGCCGATGATCGCTCCCATCCAGACAAAACCCAGGCTTTCGGAGAGGATTGGGGCAGCGATATAGGACAGGAGCAAGCCGATCACTGCCAGCGACTCGCGCCAGGTGGAGAGATCGACGCGGTCTTTCAAGGCGGGCGCGACAATGGGGAATAACGAGTTGTAGGCGATGATGGTAATTGTATAAAGCGTATCAAAAATGAAGAGCAGGATGAAAAAGTAGGCTGCCATCAGCCAGGGGTTGTGTTTGGGAGGTGTCCAGAGGAAAAAGAAGGATAAGCCCAATGGGATGGCGCCGAATAAAATGTATGGCACGCGTCGCCCCAGCGGCGTGCGGGTGCGGTCTGAGACCTGCCCCATGAGCGGGTCGTTGATCATGTTCCAGATGCCATAGAGCGTCCAAACCGTGCCGGCGATGGCGGCATTCAGTCCCAGAATATCGATATAAAAGAACTGGACGCGATTGCCTAAAACCTGATAGGCAACCGTATTGGCAAAATTGCCGAAGGCAAAGGTGAAAAATCTTAAGTTTCTTTTCATCGCTGTTCCTCCTTATAATGAAAACTAACGATAGAGTTGATTAAAGAATTCGACCAGGAATTGGGATTGCACCTCCTCGGGCATGGCTTCTAACAGGGTGTTGACCAGAGCCATCTCGCGAGGTAGATTGCCATTCTCCATTCCCACCAGGGCAGCCGCTCTTTCAAACAGGTTGGGGGATTTCTCCTCGATCAATCGCTTTAATTCGGCGATCAGGGGCTCGCTCTGAAGGGGCGGTCTGGCGCTCACTTCGGCTACACTCTGGCGCAGGGCGAGCAGAAAATCGTCAACCCGCCTGACATTCCCGTAATTGACGGAGATATGGATATTGCGCGGCGCGTTGGGCTTCGTAAACTGGGGTTGAACTGTCCAGCCCCGCTGTGCCATGGCGTCCACCACCTGGAAAAGATTGATTGCTTGGGAGGTGAAGGCGAACAGGCACATATCCGGTTTTCCCATCACCCGCAGATCGGCGATGGTTTCAACCCCTGCGATCATTTGCGCCGTGGCTTCCTGGACGGCTGAGACAATCTTGCGGTAGCCCTGCTGCCCGAGAAAGTTCAAAACTGCCCAGGCACCTGCCGCCGGTCCACCGCTGCGGGTGCTGAGAATGGTGGGGTTGATCAGGGTGTAGCAGGTGGTGCGGGTGGAAGTGAAGATTTGAAAGCGGCGCAGCTCTGGCGTGCGGTACATGATGACCGAAGCCTGTTTGGGACAGTAGCCAAATTTATGCAAATCGGTCGAAATCGAGGTCACGCCCGGCACCGTCCAATCGAAGGGAGGAACATCGTAGCCCAACTGGCGCATAAAGGAGAGATGAATTCCTCCCACACAGGCATCCACATGAAAGAGAAGGTCATGTTCCTGCGCCAAAGCTCCCACTTCGGCAATGGGATCGATCACCCCCTGCGAGTATGCCGGGGCAGAAGCAACCAGCAGGATGGTATTGGGTGAGATGGCTTTGCGCATTGCCTCCACATCGAGGCGAAAGGTGTTTGGATCAAAAGGAACCATAACGACCTTCAAGCCAAAATACTGCGCCGCTTTGTGGAAGGCATGATGGGCTGTCTGGCAGAGGACCATCTCCGGTTCTTGGATGTGGGGTTTGTGGACTCTGGCGTAATCTCGGGCGGTTTTAACCGCCAACAGGATGCTCTCCGTTCCCCCGGTGGTAAAGTTGCCGACCACCCGCTCATCGCCGCGCAGCAAATGGATCACCATGCGCACAACCTCGTTCTCAAGCTTCAAAACGCTGGGGAAAGCGGTGGGGTCAAGCCCGTTTTCGACCAGATAGGTCAGGTATGCCTGACGCCCGATTTCCATGGCGGCTTCGCCCGGATCGTACACATAGGCATACATTCGCCCCTCTTTCCAGTTCATGTCATAGGTTTTGATGGCGTTGAGGGTGGCAAAGATTTGCTCAGGGGGTAATCCCTTTTCGGGTATCTGCATGCTTGCACCTCCTTTTTCAAAAGTCGTGACAGAAAAGGCGTGCCCCCGCCTTTCAGCATCCAACACGATTTGTTTTTAGAAACTCAACCGCAACAATGAAACTGGGTTGGTCACTCTATAAAAAGGCTTTCCCTTCGCCTCGGTAGGTTGGCACGCAACCCACGATTTGGTTCCCTTGAATCAGGTACAACTCATTGAATCGCTCACAGAGTTCGCCTGCCTTGGCATGTTGAAAGATGACCGGATCGCCCAAAGAGAGAGGAGGACAGTTGGCAGGTAGCCGCAAGGGAGTCTGGACTTCACCTGCCCCTTCGAGAGAGGTGAGTTGCAATCCCTCTGGCAAGACCGGGCGGGGCAGTTTATCAGCGCCGCTCGCCCCCGAAGCCACGTACCCTCCACCCTGACAGGTCACCATCCCTGGCGCCGGTCGGCGGACAACCTGAAGGGCGAAAAAGGCGGCGGGTTGATAGTGGACTTCACGAAAGTGTTGAAATAAGGCCGAACAATAAAAGCCGGACCCCACCGTGACCTCGCTCACGCTGGGGTCGGAAAGCGTTGAGACCAGACTGCCCGAGCCGCCGCCGTTGACGACTTCGAATTGTGCCCCCGCCTCTCTGAGGGCAGCCACAATGGCCTGCCGTCGTCTGCGCAGATCGCGGCGGGCAAGCCCTTTGAGCAGGCGCGTCAAGGCGTTCTTGAGCGGTTTGCCGGGCAGAGCGTCGCCCACCCCGGCAATATGCCCTTCATACCCCATCAGGGCGTTCAGGTGCAGGTTGGGCAGGGTGCGGATCGCCTCCCACAGCTCGCGGGCCTGTTTGACGGTGCGAATCGGGCTTCGTCGTAAGCCCAGGTGAAGGCTGGGGAGGCCTAACGGGCGATAAGCGAGATCGATCTCCAGGCAAAGGTCAAGGGTTACCCGAGCAGCCTGCGCAGCCTGAGCGTAGCGGCTGGCTTGCTCGAGGTCATCGACCATCATGGAAACCCGTTTGCCCTGGCGAGCGAGCTGCACCCAAAGCTCCAGATCAGTTCTTTGGACCGAAGGATAGGCAATAATGAAGTCGTCGTAACCTTTTGCGGCGAGCCAGGCTGTCTCTTCAACAGTAAAGGTCAGGCAGCCCCGATAGGTTTGCCCGCCAAGCTGAAAAATGCGCTGGAGTAAAGGTTCGCAACGGATCGATTTTGTCCCGACACGGATGGTTTTTCCCCACTTTTTGGCGAGGCGGGCTGCGTATTCGATGTTAGCGTCGAAGGCATCTAAGTCAACGTAGGCAAGAGGTAGGGGCTTCCCCTGGATTGCTTCTCGGTAACGGGAGTAAAGCGGATCGAGATGCATGGCTCAGGTTTCGGATGGCCCGCTTTGAAAACCCAACAACTCGCAATAGATCAGGCGCACAAATTGCCGAAATTGAGCCACCTGATGGGGGTCAGAGGGTTTTTCGAAGCGCGCCTGGTAGGTGAGTTGACCGAAGCCGATATAGCCGTAGTGCAACCAGGTAAAGCTATGGACGATCATAGAAAGGTTTGGGAAGCGGGGTTTGATCACCCCGGCAGCGGCCGCCCGAGCCAGCAGATCTTCGACCTGTTGATAGAGGGGGGCAGAGTAGGAAAATTCGATCTCTTCGGTTTTTTCCGGTTTCTCCAGCCAGCGGCGCGTCCATAAACGAACGATGTCTGGATTGTTCAGGCTGCGATCGAGCAGGGCATCGATCAGGCGGAAAACCAGCTCTTGAAAGGCTTTCGCGTCATGGATCACGTGCTCATCGGCTTGGTCGATGATCTGACGGATCAGACGCTCTTCTTCTAAGAATTGGCGCTGGAAGACGCGCCGATAGAGTTCGTCTTTACTCTGGACATGATAGTACAGGGTGGCAACGCTGATGCCAATTTCTTGGGCGAGGGCACGAATGCTGGTGCCGTGGTAGCCATAGCGGGCGAAATAGGTGGTAGCGACTTCCAGGATTTGCTCCGCGGTTGAGGAGGGAGGCGTTAAATTTTCCGGCATAGCTGCTATCTATCGAACGTTCGTTAGAGTTAATATAGCAAAAATAGAATTTAAAGTCAAGAGCAAATTTACTGCTGCGAAACTTCAGACAACCCAATTTACAATAGCCCGCAGTAGCCCAGGCTTTCAGCCTGATGAGATAGAACCCTGTAAAACCCTGTTCTTTGAGTAGAATGCCTTTCTGAGATTGAAAGATGAGCTAGAATAAAGATTGGAATGACGTTCTCTTCAGCTCTCTCTCGACTGGCTCATTTTGAGTCTTTACCAGACGAGGTGAAAGAATCCCTCGAAAAAATTGCGGTTCGGCGAACCTTTTCAGCCGATCAGGTGATTTATCTGGAGGGCGAAGCGGCTGACTTTGTTTATCTCCTGGAAAAAGGTTGGGTTAGAGCGATCCGCCTCTCGCGCAAAGGGCGCGAACAGGCAATGTTGGTTTTACGGGCGGTCGATCTTTTTGGGGATATTGCTCTCTTTACCACCGGTTTCTATCCAGGCACTGTTATTGCCCTGGAAGAGTGCCTTGTCTGGGCGTTACCCTCATCGGGATTGTTAGAAATTCTGGATCGTTATCCCCATCTATCACAAGCCTTTGCGCGACATCTCGCTTTTCGCATCCTGCACCATCTTCAACTGGTGGAAGATCTCTCGTTACACAGCGTTGAAGCTCGTCTGGCAAGAACGCTGGCTCGTTATGCCGAGGAGCGAGAGGGACAATGGGTTGTGCCGCGCCGCCCGTGGGCAACCTATGATGCCATGGCAATTCGATTGGGAACCGTGCGAGATGTGCTCAGTCGCGCTTTGAAAAACTTAGAAGGCAAGGGGTTCTTGAGGGTCGAAAAACAGCAAATCGTCCTCCTTCAAAAAGAAGAACTCGCGGAATACGAAGAATAAGATTCCAATCCGACAAAAGTCTTAGACATCTTCCAACTTTACCTGTAAAGTAAGGGTAAAGCGGAGATGGGATCTTTGGCGAATGGGTAACATCAGAAACAATTCCACCGATCATGATTTGCATGACCAGGTTCAGCGCGCCTTAGCCGCTCATCCGGAGTTAAGAGAAGCCGAAATTCGGGTTGGGACGGCAAATGGTTTTGTCCATTTAGCTGGAAAAGTAAGCTCGCTGTCTGTGTATCTGCTCATTGAGAGGATAGTCAAAGACATTCCAGGGATAAAGAGTGTGATCAATCGCATCGAAGCCCCGGGCGCTCCTTCTCCATCCCGAAGTATCCATCTATCTCCGCAAAAATCTGAGGTTTTAAACCCCTCGACAAAGGAGAGTGAAAAATGAAAAACAATCACAAACTTGGCGCCGTGCTTTCGATCCTGGGAGTTTTAACTGGAATTCTGCTCTTTTATCTTTTAGCATCTCAGTACAACCTGTTGATTGCCGTGAAAACCGCTGCCGGTCGAGCAGATGAAGCCACTTCGGTTCGCATCACCTACGCCGTATTAGGGTGGTTGGGCACCAGCACAACGGCTATTTGGGCAGCGGTTCTATACGGATTTTTACAGAAAGAAACTTGGGCCTGGTTTTGGGGAACAGTGGCTGCCACCCTTCAATTGCTGGCAGGTTTCTTTCCAGCCATCCCCGCCATGGATAGTCATTTACCGATGCCAACCCTGAGCGCTTTCGGAATTGGCCTGGTTTTATGGTTTGGAATGTTGTTGATCGGGGGAGTCGGAAGAAAGGCTATGGCTCTGACCTTCGTGGCTGGACTGGCATATGTGCTAACCTTCATTGATGGTGTTGCACCCATTGCCAAATATACCACTTCTCATGATGATCCCTTTTGGAATGGAATGTACGTCATGTCCCAACAGGTAGCCTGGTGGGGTGCAGCTGCCTGGGCGATTTTTATCTTTGCCGTGTTGCGCAATCAGAACTGGGCGTTGCCGCTGGGTATTTTTGCTGCCGTCATGTCCATGTTGGCTGGTTACCCCTTGGGGCTACACAATGCCCTGGTTGAAGTCCATCGCTTTTCAATGTTCCTGCCTGCCCCCATTCTCAGCACGCTGCTACTCATCTATTTGCTATTACCCTCCACACGGCGTTTCTTGACAGGCAGTTAACTTGCCTGGATTGTCCCGTTTTGTAACTTTTATCACAGATTTTCTGGAGGATACGAGCGATAGTTAAGAAAAAGATCAGATCAATCATAAGGAGTTGTAAAATGCACCCCAACCTTCTCGATCGTATCCTCTTGTTAGCCACAGGATTGGTCGCAATCTACCTGCTGTGGCGCTTCTGGAATCGTTACCGCCGCCTTCATCAACTGTATGATATTTATTATCTCATAGGCTTTGCCGTCTTGCTGGTCTCCGGGCTTCTGCTCATCTTTCTGGATTACGGGATTTTAGCTTCACCACTTGTGCTCACCGTAGCCAGCCTGATTCCACTGGGAATTTCGCTCGGCATCGCCAATCAATATTTCCCGGCATGGAAGAAAGCGTTTGCCTGGTTCGCTTTGATCGGTTTCTTTGCCATTGCGATTACCAGCCTGACCGGGATGGCAACGCTCAAGAAAGTCGCCGTCCCCCTTTTCCATGGTGTGGCTGGTCTGGTGATTTTTCTAGGTCCCTTTCTGGCAAAAAACGCCCCGCGCGGTTTTCAGTGGGTGGGAGTAGGAGGAGCGCTGATCGGAATTGGAGGCATTGCGCTGGCGTTCTTAAGTGTTGGTAAGCCCCTGTTGGGCATCTTCACTGCTGATCTGGTTTTCAACATCCTTGCGCTTCTCTTGCTCTTGATGACCTTAGCCTTTGCGTGGGGTTTTGTCAAAGAACTTGGAGCTACTTCCTAGCGCCTTTACACTTTAAAGAAGGTTGAAATCTTTGACGATTCATTTTATTGGAGAGAGGTGAAAACGGATCAGCGTACGGAGGTTTATTGAATGAAAGCTCTGGCAACACGATTGGATTTTCTCTTTCGTTCCACGCGCGGCCTGACCCTGGTCGCCATTGCAGTGGTGTCACTGATCACTGCCCTTTTTGGAATGCTTTCTGGCCCGATGGCAGAATGGGGGGTGCGCGACGTGGTCGTGCGAGCTTTGGGGATGAAGCTGGTGCAGGCGGAGCGCGAGGGGCGCATTATTATGATCTATCATACGATTGCCAACACTGTCATTGCGATTGAAGTGTACTTCATCACCCAACTGGTACGCATAAAGCGGTACGAACAAACGATCATCAATGGGACGGTAACTGCCGGCTATCTCAGCGCGGCGATCTTTGGCTTGCTGTTTGTCTATTGGGGGCACCATTTTGTCTTTCATGGCTTGTTTTTACTTGGTGAGTCTTTGATGTTCTTCGCCGGCATCCTGCTGGCAATCGCCCTTTGGCCATGGAAGCGAGAATACCTTCTGCCTCCAACCTCGCCTTACGCACGCACCAGGCAGGGCATTGATTTAGAACGGGTTGCGTTTTTCACGATGACGGTCGCCACCCTGGTCTCGGCAGCTTTTGGGGCAGTAACCGGCTCGTATTGGGGAAATGGTCATGAAACGTTTTTAGCCGAAGACCTGATCCGTATTCCCCATAAGACCGACCTGCAACAGGCGATCATTGGTCATCTTCATATTATGCTCACCCTGATTGCCATTGCGATCACCCTGATTGTCGGACGTTGGAAAGATTTCAAAGGTCTGTTGCATCGCATTGCCATGCCTTTGATGATCAGCGGCACCATCGTGATCACGGCGGGCGCCCTTTCGGTCGTGTGGCTGGAATGGGCGCATACGATTATTTACTTTGGTTCGGTCTTCGTCATGTTGGCTGCCCTGATGTATGTCATTTACGCCTGGGATTTGCTGATCAAAGAAGGTACGCAGGACCTTCGGAAACCCACTTTAGGACAAAAGTTGAGGGCACTCCTGCGCGACCCATTGCGCTTTGGGCCTGGCTGGCAGATGGTCTTTATGAATTTTACCGTCAGCGGCGTGGGCATCTTCATGGCTGTCAAGCTGGATGAGATCTTCCGCGTCTGGCCGCATCGCGAAGAACGAATTATTTTGACCGGCCACTGGCATATCCTCTCCGGCTTGATTGCCACAATTATCTTAATGTATTACGCCCATCTTTCCGGCTTACAGGGAAAGGCTCGCCAGTGGTTCGGTTGGCTTCTGATCCTCCTTTCCGACCTGGCTTTTGGCTCGGTGACGATCTTTTCGATGAAACGCTTGTTCGTCAGTGAAGCAAATCAGCAAAATCTGGTTAACTGGACGATGTTGCTTGCCGACTTTGGGTTGGCGGCGGTTCTGTTGATCCTGGCGATCTTCTTGATCTGGCGTCTCTCGGACCTGTTCCGCGAGCAGGGGGTTTGGAGGCGCGAGCTTCGAGAGGAGAAGCGCCTGCTAGCCGAATTGGAATTGCGCGAACAGGAACAGAAGGCAAAAGAATTAAAAGCCATTCTCAAGGAGGCGTCAAAATGAAAGCGGTTCTTTTGCTCTTCCTTGCCCTTTTTTCACTCACCCTGGGTGCCTGCACCCCTGCACCAGCCGTTGGGGCCGTCACTCCCCCTTTCATTGATCCCGGGGTTGACCCCAATGCCTGGGCATTGATCCCCGCTGGCTCTTTCCCCTTTGGACAACACGATCATCTTACCCTCATTGATTACGACTATGAGATGATGGTCACCGATGTCACCAATGCGCAACTGGCGCGCTTTCTGAATGAAGGCCTGGCAGCCGGGCTTTTGCACATCGGGGCAATCGAAGTGGAAATGGGCGGGGCAGTCAGGCTGGTCGAAGGGGTGGGAGTGTTTTATCCCGGAGATGAGTTCCACGCCCACGAGCATGAAGAAGAGATCAAAGCGGGCGACAAGCTGGTGATCCCTTTGCAAGAGGAAGGATTACGGGTCGTGTGGCATGGAGAGTCATTCCAGCCTATCCCAGAATATTCCAATCATCCGGCTACCATGGTGACCTGGTTTGGGGCGAAAGCCTATTGTGAATTCTATGGCTGGAGACTGCCCACCGAGGTGGAGTGGGAAAAGGCGGCAAGGGGTACAGAGTTGGTCGATGGACGTGGCTTACCCTTTCCCTGGGGCACGGAAATCAAAGGCAACAACGCCAATTATTACTCCTCTTTCGATTTATTCGAAAAGATGTCTGGCAAATTGGGAAATACCACCCCGGTGGGATTCTACAATGGCAAAACCTATCAGGGTTATCAGACTCTGGACTCGCCCAGTCCGTATGGATTGTATGACATGGCCGGCAATGTCTGGCAGTGGATGGGTGATATCTATCCTGATCAGCATTACCGTTATATGCGTGGCGGCAGCTTTTATTCTTATGAAGTCGATCTGCGCGTGTGGAAACGCAATAGCGCGCATCCCGCCTACTACAGCCCGCAAGTCGGTTTTCGTTGCGCCCGTGCGGTGCAGTAAGGTATAATTTGGAGCACTTTGGGAAAGAAAACCATCGAGCGAACAGAATTGCTGAACCGATCGGAGATGTGAACATGCGGAGAGCAGCCGTTGGTTTACAGATTGTGAAACACAAAATCCGCCTCTACTGGCCGCTCATCAAGAGCCTGCAGACCTTTTTGCTGCTTGCCACGGGACTGGCAGGCTATATGAGCGCGCGCTGTCCAATTTTCAACCTTTCCACTCTGCTGGGGCTGAGCGGCAGTCTTTTTCTGGCGATTGGCGGCTCAACTGTGCTGAATATGTGGTGGGACCGCGATATCGATGCCAGAATGGGACGGACTCAAAAGCGACCCTTACCCACAGGGGAGGTTTCCTCCCAGGAAACGCTGCGCCTTGGCTTGATCCTTTCGGTAGCCGGGCTTGCATGGTCTGCTTTTCTCTCTCCTCTATATGCGCTGGTGGTCTTTGCCGGCTGGTTTTTCGATGTGGTGGTCTATACCATCTGGCTCAAACGACGGACTTGCTGGAGCATCGTCTGGGGAGGCATTGCCGGAGGAATGCCGATCCTTGCCGGGCGGGTTCTCGGCACAGGCTCGATTGACTGGATTGGGATTCTGCTGAGTCTCTCGGTGTTGTTCTGGATTCCGACCCACATCCTGACCTTTGCGATGCGCTTTATCTCGGATTACCAGAATGCAGGCGTGCCTACATTCCCTTCCTGCTATGGTTTCTCTGTAACGCGGGCAACCATTGCGGCTTCGAGTGTGCTGGCAGCTTTTGCCATCGGGACGGCAAGCATTTTGATCGGCGTGCAATGGGGCTTCGTGCGTTTGCTGGTCGTTCTCTCCAGCGGTTTGCTGCTTCTGGCTCTTGGAAGCCTGCTTCGCCCGAACGAACGGGTGAATTTCGGATTATTCAAGTATGCCTCTCTCTACATGCTGGCTTCGATGATCCTGCTTTCGATTCAATGAAAGTATCACCTCTCGACCGTTTGCTCTTTCTGATAACTGCCCTGGTTGCCTCGTATCAAATTGCCATCGGAATCGAGGGATTGGGCAGCCTGCCTCTGTTTGCCTACACTGTTGGTTTTGGCGTCCTGCTGGTTTCGGCTTTGCTCATCCTCATTCTCGGCTTCGAGGTATTACAAAGCCCACTGGTCATTCTCCTGGCGACTCTGATCCCTCTGAGCCTGGCGTGCGGTCTGGTCTGGGAATACCTGCCGGGCTGGGGAGAGGCTTTTGCGATTTTTGCCTTGCTCGGAATGCTTGCCATTGGGTGGACGCGCTTTACCCACACACCCCGTCCCCTGGCAACCCTAACCCTTGCGGTGGTACATGGCGTGGCTGGCATTACCATATTTGGGCTGCCGCTGGGGATGGTCATCACGCAACGAGCGGGACAGGCTTTCCTCCTGGTCAGCGCAGGCGGAGGCTTGATTGGCGTGATGGGTTTACTGCTCTCTTTCTTGCGCATGGGGGTGCCACTTCTTGATCAAGAGAAACTCTTGCGGGCTTTTCCACCCCTTTTTCTGGTCATCACAATCGCTTACGTGCTGGGCTTCAACGGTCGCTGAGATCCAAGGAAATCTGCATCAAACAAGATCCGCCTTGGGTAAAGGCATTTCGGCTGGTCGCGAGGGTGATGATGGGGATCACTGCCTTCTTAACCCTTGCCAGTGGGTCAGGTACCGTTTATGTAACATTGGCTGCGGAGCACTTTGGCGAAGTCATGGCGCCCCTGATTCCCTGCAACCGGTGAAGAGCTTTTGCTCGGTTTTGTTCCTTACCCGCCCACGCCATCAACGTTGGAGGGGATTTTGTGGGGTTAGCATACCGCACTTCAGGGCAGTTTCCAAACCTATCTACTTTGTTAAGTCCCTAAGAGATTCATGTTGTATACTCAAAATGGATAAGAGTATAGCAAGAAGGTGATTTTCGGCTAATCCTCCTGAGAAAGCTGATCCTGGCAGAAAGCAGGCAAAAACTTAAGCTATCTCAACGCTTGAAAGAGGCAGACCGCAGAGTGCATCGACATTAGAACGTGTAATTGGTGAAAAGGGGTCTCATTAACTGAGATCGTTTTGGCATACAGGAGGCAACTGCCTATGGACGGGTTCAACTCTCCTTTGTTTCTGCAGTCGATTTTTCGGGCAGCTCCCTTAGGGATTGGCCTGGTTGTCGATCGGGTGTTTGTGGAAGTCAATCAGTATCTATGTGAAATGTTGGGCTACACTGCGCAGGAGTTGATCGGACAATCGGCGCGCATGATCTACCCCGACGAAGCTGAATTTGAAAGGGTGGGCAAAGAGAAATACGCCCAAATCGATGTCAGTGGTGTGGGCAGTATCGAAACTCGCTGGTTGCGCAAAGATGGTCGGATCATTGATGTTCTATTGAGTTCTGCTCCCATTGACCCTTCCGACCGAAAGAAAGGCGTCACCTTTACTGCTCTGGACATCACCGCCCGCAAGCGTATTGAAGAACAATTGCAAATTGCAGAGGCAAACTACCGCACCCTGGTGGAGCAGGTGCCGGCGGTGATTTATATCGACCTCCCGGATGAACTCAGCACCAATCTCTACACCAGCCCCCAAATCTTAACGCTGACCGGATATCATTCTGGGGAGCTTATCCAGGATCCCGAGCTATGGGTGCGCATGCTTCATCCTGAAGATCAAGAGTCGGTTCTGGCAGAGCACTTGCGTACTAACCAGACGGGGGACCCGTTTCGCATGGACTATCGCATTATCCACAAGGATGGCAGGGTCATCTGGGTGCGCGATGAAGCCGTGCTTGAACGCGATGCAACGGGACAACCCCTCTTCTGGAGAGGCATTATCATAGATATTACTTCGCAAAAAGAAGCCGAGCTGCGCCTGAAACAATCTGAAGAAAAATTTGCCAAAGCTTTCCTGACCAGCCCAGACGCAGTCAATATCAACCGTCTTTCGGACGGGGTCTATCTGGATATCAACGAGGGGTTTACCCGCATCATGGGTTATGAGCGCCGGGAAGTGTTGGGAAAATCTTCCCTGGAGCTAGGGATTTGGGTGAATCCCGCCGATCGCGCGCGCCTGGTTCAGGAGCTCCAAGCCAATGGATATGTGAATAACCTGGAAGCGCCCTTTCGCACCAGGGATGGACAGATTCTGACCGGGTTGATGTCTGCTCGCGTCATCGAAATTGGTGGCGAAACCTGTATCCTCTCGATCACTCGTGACATCACGGAACGCAAACGGCGTGAGCGGGAACTGGAGGCGATGGTGCGCGTCTCCGCCGCCATGCGCCAGGTTTCCAATAGTTCGCAAATGGTTGCATTGCTGGCGGAACAGTGTGGTGAACTCTTTCAAACCGACCTGGTCCTGATCGGCTTGCTGGACGAGATACCAATGCAAGGGAAAGTGGTATACGCCAACGGAGGCTGGCGAGATCTGTTGGGCAAAGTTCTCACCATCCCGCCAGAAGCGTTGAAGGGAGAACCGTATCCCTCCCTGGAAGGAGAGACGGATACCATAGAAATAAGCTGGCTCAAAGAGTGGATCAACTTTTCTTCACAGTGGGTGGGAGTTTTTCCATTGAAAACCTCGCTGGCGGAAGTCGGCTGGTTGTGTATCGGACGCAACCTGCCTCTTACCCCTCATGAGTCCCACATTCTGCGGGCAGTGATCGACATGGCAGCCTCTTCCATCCAACGAGCGATCCTTTACGATCAAACGGTCAGACGAATCGATCGTTTGAATGCCCTGCACCTGATCGATCGCACAATCAATGCCAGCCTGGATGTGAATTTCACGGCAAATATCCTGCTCAGCCAGGTTGTTCAACAACTTGGTCTCCATGCTGCGACTCTTCTGAAATTCAATGTAGCCAGTCAACTGTTTTCGATCCTGGCGACCTATCAATATCCAAAGCAATTGATCCCTTCTATCTACCAACTGGAAAACGATCCGCCCCGCCAGGCAATTCTGGAACGAAAGATCATCTGGATCGAAAATTTGAGGGAATACACCGCACCGAGACGCTTTTTCGAGCGCAGCGCAGCGCAAGGATACCTCGGCTATGCGGTGGCGCCTCTGATCTCAAAGGGTCAAATCAAGGGGGTCATGGAGATGTTTTGTAAGGAGGAACTCCATCCTTCAGAAGACTGGCTTCGCTTTGTCCAGGCGCTGGTCGAACAAGCCGCCATCGCCCTTGAAAACGCGGAACTATTCGAAACTTTACAACGTAATCAAAGTCAATTATCCCTTGCCTACGATGGGCTGATTGAGGGGTTTGCCCGAGCCCTTGAATTGAGAAATGCGGCTACTCCTGATCATTCTCGTCGGGTTGCGGAGATGACCGTGCGCCTGGCGCGTCAGTTTGGCTTTAACGAAGCCGCTTTGGTGAATATCCGCCATGGCGCGCTCTTGCATGACATCGGCCATCTTGCCGTCCCCGAGGCGATTCTCCAGAAACCAGCTTCTCTGACAGAAGAGGAATGGGATATTGTGCACAGACATCCTGAATATGCGAAGGAGATACTTGCAGCAATTCCTTCGCTTCAGGCGGCTGTTACAATCCCTTATTGCCATCATGAACATTGGGATGGCAATGGTTATCCGCGGCGACTTAAGGGCGAGAGCATCCCTCTGGAAGCACGTATTTTTGCGGTGATTGACGTCTGGGACGCCCTGCGCTCCGCGCGCCCCTATCGCCCGGCGTGGAGTGCAGAACAGGCTCTGAACCATCTGCGCGAGCAGGCTGGAAAGCAATTTGACCCGCGGGTCGTCTCTGCTTTCGTCGAAATTCTGGGAGATTTGGAGCAGATTTCTTAGGGTATCTCACCCTCTCTTCCCGCCACGCGGGAGAAAGGCTGGGGGTGACTCAATCTCCCCTCTCCCGTTGGCAGAGGGGACGGGGATGATGGTCTCGCCACGCGCCCTCCGGGAGAGGGGACGGGGGTGAGGGTCTCTCCCCGCGCCCGCCGCACCTGGACGCCCGCGCCGTTATCCCTCACCCTGACCCTCCCCCTAAGGGGGAGGGAATCTATCTCCCCTCGCCCCGTGGGAGAGGGGTCGGGGGTGAGGGTCTCTCCCCTCGCCCCCTGGGCGAGGGGTTGGGGGTGAGGCATGCTCCTCGCATTGAGGCAGGGCTTCAGCCTGCCTTCCTCAGGAGGCAGGGTATAATGATGAGCGCGAAGATGCTCGATTCAATCTAAAACCCGTTGGTTCAGGTAGATAACTATGATATTTGATCTCCTTCTCGAAGATTTGACAGAAGGCAAAGTCCTTTCGGTTGAAGTTGGTTTGTTCTGGACGGCGGTAACGGTCGAGGGTGTACAGGGGGTGCGCTGTGGTCTGGCTGCCACACACGCACAAGCCGACCATGAGCATGCCGAACCAGCCGTGAAGCATGCCGGCGAGTTGGAGGGGTGGAAAGCCAGCGATTTAGCCCACCTGGTTCACTCCACCAGCTCAACAGAAGTGGCAATTGGCCTGGCAACGCTCAATGCCTTGCTACCCGAACCCGCTCAAAAAGTCACCTTAGCCGCCGAAGAATATATCGCTCGTCAGGGTGAAGACAAGCGCGTCGCCCTGGTGGGGCATTTTCCCTTTGTCGATTGGCTGCGCAGTCGGGTTGCCCAATTGTGGGTGTTGGAGCTCAAGCCGCGTCCCGGCGATACTCCCTCTGAGCAGGCGGCGGAAATCATCCCCCAGGCGGACGTGCTGGCGATCACCTCGTCAACGCTGATCAACGGTACCTTTGAACAGCTATTCGCCCTGCGCCGGGCGGATGCCAGGGTGATGTTATTAGGTCCCAGTACCCCGCTCTCACCACGTTTGTTTTCGTTGGGGATTCACGTCCTCTCGGGATCGCTGGTGCGGGAGGTTGAAGCCGTGCGGCGCTGTGTGCGCCAGGGTGGTAACTTCCGCCAGCTCAAGCGCTGTGGGGTAGAACTGGTGACCCTGGAAGCCAACCTGTGAGCGCCGCTGGTCCAACGCTGACGACTGATGGGTGATTGCGCAAGGAGGTAATGGGAGTATCAGATCGGTCAGGCTTCGGCGGGGATAAACTGCGTCAGAAAGGTCTGTGGGTCGAGGGACAGACGACTCAGGTGCAGCGCCGCAATGGGTTGAAGGCTGGCAAGAGGGGTGAGCAGGTGCAATTGTCTGGTCTCCGCCTGATAATCCAGCAAGATGGCGAGGCTCAGGCAATAACCGTCGCGGTCGGTCAGGGCAAGCAACTGGTTGGGGAAAAAGCGCGGGCCAGGCCAGATGGGCATCTCGCTCCAATTGAGCTCGATGGACTTTGCCGCGGCAAAGTAAGCCGCCAGTTGTGCGGTGCGATACTGACGGCGCATCTCGGGCGAGCGCGGTTGCACAGCAGGCGAGGCGCGAAAATGATAGACGGCGGTGCGATTCTGCCTGAGAAAGTAGTTGAGCAGTGGCTGAAGCTCGTCCTGAATGGAGAGCAGACAGATGGCTTGGGGGGCCAGGAGTTCGATCAGAGCAAATTTATAGTAGATTCCACCTTGCTGAGGGTCAACCAATCCATCCGTATCATAGACGATCACCTCGGCTTTCTGGCGAAAGCCTTTGCGCACCAAACGCGAAACGGCTGTGAGCATGGTCAGCATATTGCCGCGCGGCGATAGGGTGGCTACGAAGCGCCGCCAGACCTGGGTCGGCTGTTCCAGGTCTCCACTGGTTAAGCTAAGCGTGGTGGGCGGACCGAGAAAGGCTTGCCCCGGATCACCATCCAGATAGGCACAGGAGCGCTGTTGGGCAAGCAGCTGTGAATACAGATAGCGGCAGAAGGTGCTTTTGCCCGAATCCGGCGCGCCGATCACCATAATCAGGCCGTGCAACTGATTCGGGCGTAACGCTTTCCAGGCTGCAGGGATGTCGATGACGTCTGGCAATTTATTGGGCTAGAAGCTGTTCGAGAATCTGCCTGGACTTAGCCTCGACCACCGCATGTTGGCTTTGACCATGCGCGTCCATGGTCACGACGGCCGGAAAATCTTTGACTTCGATCACCCACATCGCTTCGGGAATGCCAAATTCTAGCTTATACACGCCGAGCACGCGCTGCACCGCCTGGGCAATCCACGAGGCGGCGCCGCCGATGGCATGAAAGTACACTGCCGGCACTTCCTGGCAGGCTTGCAGGGTTTTTGTGCCCATGCCACCTTTGCCAATTACGCCTTTGAGATTGAAATGGCGCATTACATCTCCCTGATAAGGCTCTTCCCGCGAGCTGGTCGTTGGCCCGGCGGCTACAAAGCGGTAGTCTTTGCTGTCCAGCCCGGCTACGACCGGCCCGCAATGATAAATTACGCCGCCGTTTAGTAATGGTTTGATAGCCTCATAGACTGCTAAATCGTCGCCCTGAGGGGCGCGGGTTTGGTATATAAAAGTTTCAACCAGCCACTTGTGGACTGCATCTCGCCCGGTGACCATCACCCCGTTGAGCGAGACCGGGTCGCCAACTTTCAAACTGCGAATGACCTCATCCGAAATCGGAATGGTTACTTGGCGCATGGTGTGATCCTTTCTGTTGGGTTTTTAGCTATAAGTCGCTTCGCCATTTCGCCAGACCAGGCGACGGCGGCGATATGCCCAGCACATATAGGATACGGTGACAAAATAGCTGGCCGGCAGGCGGTTGAGGGCGGTGATCTTGGTGCCCAGGACGGTGGTTTTGCCGCCAAAGCCCATCGGTCCGATACCTAACTGGTTGGCTTCTTCGGTCAGGCGTTTCTCCAATTGGGCAAGCTCAGGGTTTTCGTTCTCATCATCCAGACGGCGGAAGAGGACTTCTTTGGAGGCGTAGTAAGCCGAACCGCGGTCGCCGCCGATGGCTACCCCTAAAATGCCGGGTGCACAGCCCTGTCCTTGTGCCTGATGGACGGCATCCAGGACAACCTTCCGCACTCCTGCGAGATCACGGCCGGCTTTTAGGGCGTTGTAAGGCAGCGAATATTGGGCACCGACGTTTTCACAACCGCCGCCCTTGAGCATCAAATCGACCGTCAGGGTGTCACCTTCCACCTCTTCGAAGTGAACGGTAGGAAAGTAATCGCCGCCCAGGTTGTTGCCGCTGTTCTTGCCGCTCAGGGCATCAACCGAATTAGGGCGCAGATAGGATTTTTGGGTAGCCTGCACGACCGCCTGCTCGATCTGGCGGCGTAACTGGCGCGTTGACCAGCCTTCGGGATACGAAACGTAGAAGATGGGCGTGCCGGTATCCTGACAGATAGGGGTCTGATTGCGGCGCGAGAGCTCCACGTTTTTCAGAATGGTCTCCAGGGCACCGCGCGCCGCTGAACCGGGTTCTTCTTGTTCGACAGCGCGGCGCAGGGCTTCTTCCACGTCAGGAGGCAGATCGGTAGCTGCCAGACGGATTAGTTCGAGAAAGTGAGCGGTCAAATCGGGGGTCATCTTCACTCCTTCATTCCCACAGGGCCGATGGGGTAAGCACTGCACTTCCCCCTTAATTTTATCCGCATTTTGGCGAACTGCAAAACCGGTCTGGCTTTGCAGGAAGGATTACATTACTCTTCCCCATGGCAACAACTTGCCATCTCAACGGGCGGCCTGGATGCGGAGCAAGTTAGCGCTTTCGGCCGTCAGGGCTGAGTTAACGACAGGAACGTCCGCTATCTTGGAGTGACTCACTCCCACTCAATGGTCGCCGGCGGTTTGCTGGTGATGTCATAGACAACCCGATTAACCCCCTTGACTTCATTGACAATGCGGGTGGCAACGCGCCCTAACAGGTCATGGGGCAACCTCGCCCAGTCGGCGGTCATGAAATCCTCGGTGGTGACCGCCCGCAGGGCAACCGTCTCCTGGTAGGTGCGCTGATCGCCCATCACCCCCACCGACTGCACCGGCAACAAGACCGCAAAGGCTTGAGCTGTGCCTTCGACCTGTTCATCGCTGTAGCGCAGGCGCAAATAGCCAGCTCGCTGGAGTTCTTCGGTGAAGATGGCGTCAGCCTGGCGCAAGATTTCCAGGCGCTCGGCAGTTACCTCGCCCAAACACCGCACCGCCAGGCCTGGACCGGGGAACGGCTGACGCCAGACGATTTCTGGCGGCAGCCCTAACGCTTCGCCGACGATGCGCACTTCATCTTTGAAGAGATAGCGCAACGGCTCTACCAGTTGAAACTCCATCTCCGCCGGCAGTCCACCCACGTTGTGGTGCGTTTTGATGCGCTGAGCCTGGGCGCGATCGGGAGCGCTCGACTCGACCACATCAGGGTAAATCGTGCCCTGCACCAGAAAGGGCGGCATCCCCACCTGGCGCGCCTGAGCTTCAAAGATGCGGATGAAGGTCTCCCCGATGATCTGGCGCTTGCGTTCGGGGTCGGTGACCCCTTTCAGAGCCCTTAGAAAAGTCTCGGCGGCCTGCACAACGATTAATTCAATCCCCAGATGCGCCTGTAAAGCCTGACGCACCTGGTGTGCTTCCCCTTGACGTAACAAGCCGGTGTCCACGAACACGGCGATCAGTTGCTCCCCAATTGCTTTCTGAACCAGGGCGGTTGCCACGGTGGAATCCACCCCGCCGCTAACCGCCGAGAGCACGCGCTGGTCGCCCACTTGCTGACGCACACGCTGGATGGTTTGTTCGATGATCGAGGTCGGCGTCCACTCGGGTCTGGCTTCGCAGATGTGCAGGGCAAACTGGCGGATCATTGCCATGCCATTGGGGGTATGGCGCACCTCCGGGTGAAATTGAAAGGCAAAATAGCGGCGTTGAAAATCCGCCATGGCAGCGATGGGAGAGCGCTCGCTGACCGCAATGGCAACAAATCCCGGCGGCAGCGTTTCAATGCGGTCGCCGTGTGACATCCAGACCTGCTCTTCCTTCTCGATCAGCGGATTGGGTTGCAGAGGAGCAATACGGGCAAAGCCGTATTCGCGTTGCGGAGCAGGGTTAACCTGCCCACCAAGCTGGTATGCCAGGGCTTGCATTCCATAGCAGATGCCCAGGATGGGCAAACCGCTTTGCAAGACGTAATCGGGGATGCGCGGCGCGCCTAATTCATAGACAGAAGCCGGACCGCCTGAAAGGATAAAGCCTTTGGGTTGCAGGGCAAGAACCTGTTCGGCGGGCGCGTTCCAGGGCAACAGTTCACAATACACCTGGCACTCCCGCACCCGCCGGGCGATCAGTTGCGAGGTCTGAGAGCCGAAATCCAGGACAACCAGACTGTCCATCTCATTCTTCAAAGACGATCGTGTTGTTGTGCATCGAGCGGATGCGCGCCAGGCTTTCGATCGGGACGTTCAGGTATTCTAAGGCTTGCCGCCCGCCTTCAAAGGTCTTTTCGATCAGCGCTCCTACGCCGACAATCTGAGCGCCGGCTGCTTCAGCCAGGCGAACCAGGCCCAAAATCGTTGCGCCGGTGGCAAGAAAGTCGTCAATGATCAGAACCCGCTCTCCGCCAGCTAAATATTCGGGCGAGACGATGAGTTCGACCGTGCGCCCTTTGGTGTGCGAAGGCGTAAGAGTCAGATAGACCTGATCGGGCATGGTGATCGGTTTGTGTTTGCGGGCATAGACGACCGGGATGCCCAGATGCATCGCCGTGGTGAGGGCTGGGGCAATGCCCGAGATCTCGGCGGTCAGCACTTTGGTTGCCTTCACCCCCTGAAACCGCCGCGCAAGCTCTTTGCCACATTCATCCATCAGCCGGGCATCCACCTGGTGATTGATAAAGCTATCCACCTTGAGAATGCCGTTCCCCAAATTGCGCCCCTCTTTCAAGATTCTTTGTTTCAGTGCTTCCATTTTGGACCTCCAGATAGAACAGAACAGGATAAGCCATAAAGCGCCGCGCCTGACTGCGCAGGGCTTGGAAAACACACCATGATGGAGTGGTCGTTAGCGGGTATTTAATTTGAAACGAAGCCGGCAATGTCTCAACAGCAAGTTCTACCAGCCGATTTTACCAGAGAAGACGGCAATGGATGGATAGCATGAGCCTCAATTTTCTGGTTCTTTTTGCCTGCTCTTGCCCGGCGGTGTTCACCGTTTCAACGCCCGAACCTTTGTTGACGAACCATCGAACATCATTTAGAATCCAAATACCGACAAGGTTTATCTGTTTCCCGCTTTCACCAGAAGGAGTTCATCCATGGCAAAATATCCTTTCCCGTCCAAACGCGCTGCCATATACCGCGAGGTTCCCGATGAACAGTGGTACAACTGGCGCTGGCAATTAAGCCATCGCCTGAACACCGCCGATGAGATCGGGCAGGTCATTCCGCTCACCGAAAGCGAACGCAAAGCGCTCAACGCCCCCAACCTCTTTCGCGTGGATATTACCCCCTATTTTATCTCCCTGATCGATCCCGAAGACCCCGATGACCCGATTCGCAAGCAGGTTATCCCCACCGCAGCCGAGATGGTGCCGTTCACGGCGATGATGGAAGACTCGCTGGCAGAAGATCGCCACTCGCCAGTGCCTGGGCTGGTACATCGCTACCCCGATCGGGTGCTGATGCTGGTTACCACGCAGTGCGCCAGTTACTGTCGCTATTGCACGCGCTCACGCATTGTCGGCGATCCCTCGGCGACCTTTTCGCGCAGTGAATTTGAGCTGCAACTGGAATACATTCGGCGCACGCCTCAAATTCGGGACGTGTTGCTCTCAGGTGGCGATCCGCTGGTGCTTGCCCCTAAAATTTTGGAGGAAATTCTCAGCCGTCTGCGAGAGATCGAGCATGTGGAGATTCTGCGCATCGGTACGCGGGTGCCGGTCTTCCTGCCCATGCGCATCACCGATGAGCTATGTGACATGCTGCAAAAATACCATCCATTGTGGATGAATATCCACGTCAACACGCCCAATGAGATCACCCGCGAGCTTGCCGAAGCCTGCGACAAACTGACCCGTGCCGGCATTCCGCTTGGCAATCAGGCGGTGCTCCTGGCAGGGGTTAACGACAACGTAGATGTTCAGCGTCAGTTGGTGCACGATTTGGTGCGCATTCGCGTGCGGCCGTATTACCTCTATCAGTGTGATCTGGTGGAAGGCGCCGGGCATTTCCGCACGCCGGTTGGGAAAGGGATTGAAATTATGGAAGGGCTGCGCGGCCATACTTCAGGGTATGCCGTGCATCAATACATCATTGATGCGCCGGGTGGAGGCGGCAAGATTCCGGTCATGCCCAATTATCTGCTGAGCTATTCCGATCACAAAGTGGTTTTGCGCAACTACGAGGGCTACATCACCACATATGAGGAGCCGGTTGATTACCTGCCCGAGAAAGCCGCGAAGTTTAAGGGGATCAAACGACCAGAGCCGGGTCAGAGCGGTGTGCATGGCTTGCTGCAAGGAGAGCAGATGTTCATCAAGCCCGAGGGCTTTGATGAAGTGCACGACCGCCATGGAATCCAACACCGCCTGAAGGACGAGAAGAAATGGCAGCCACTGGGCATCGGCAGCGGTGCCAGGGAGCAAGAAGCGGAGTAGTCAGGCCATACGCCGAGAAGCTATCTTCTGAGGTTAGACAACGCAAACCAGGCAAGCCTGGCGGTACTTTTCGGAGTACCGCCGACTTTAGTCGGTAAAATTCGATGAAGACCAGGCAAGCCTGGCGGTACAGGACGCCCCCTGGAAAGGGGATTAATCCATTTCAGCCGGCGGGTTCTGGAGGGGTTCCAGGAGCAAAATGGGAATGGAGCGGTTGCGGATGCGCTGGCGGTACAGGCGATAACCGAAAAAGGTGTTTTCCGCCAGTTGCCAGTAGCGCTCATATTCCTCGCCGCTGGCCTCGCGCGCCAGATATGGCTTTTGTTCGCCGTTGATCAGACAGGTCGCCAGCGGGTTCTTGCGCAGGTTGAAGTACCAGGCTGGATAGCGCTCCTGTCCAAAATTGGTAGCGATGAGTGCTATCGTGTTGGGTTGGGCGGGATCCACAATCGGCAGGAGCGGCGTGGTGCGAGGTTGACCGCTGCGAGCGCCGATTGTCGTGACCATCACCACCGGCAGATCTGCCAGCAGGCTGGTCAGGGTTTGTTTTCCGCCGCTCAGGCGGAACCAGCCGCGATCCAGGTGAGGAAGACTGCGTGCCAGAAGAGAGGCAACAATGGAGAGGCTCGAGAGGCGGCGCAGGAGACGGATGCCTGTAGAGCTGCGCAGAAACCAGACCAGACTCAGCCCCAGGGCAAAGACGACTGTCCAACCTAACCAGACCATCTCGACCGTCAACGGCACAGCCAGAAATTCGCCGCACAGGTTGGTCATGTAGTGAAACAGGATTGCCGTCAGCGTTGCCCCACCCGAGGCGTTGATCAAAGCGGTCAGCAGAATCGAGTGCGTGAACAGGTTCAGGCTGTAAATCCAAAAGCGAGGCGAGGCAAACCCCAACCCTGCCTGATAGGTGCCGGGGATGAAGAAGAGCGGCAGGTGCCATAAGTTCCACACCAGCCCCAAGACCAGGCTGGCAAGGAAAGGGTGCCAGCGGGACTGCAGGCGCGGCAGGGCATAGCCGCGCCAGCCTAACTCTTCCGGCAGAGGACCGAAGAAAAACGTCACAACCACCAGGCTCAACAGGGCAAGGGGATCATTGAGCCAGCGCTGAGTCCCAACCAGGCTGGGAAACTCACCGCTGAGCCAGCCAACCGTCAGGAGGCTCAACCCAGCCAGGATCGGTTGCAGGAGCAGGCTGAGCAGCAGGATCGATTTCGGAGCGTGCCGCCAGCTCAAGCTACGCGCAAAGAAGGAACGCAAGCCCTCTCCATCACGAACGCGCCTCATCATCCCCACGGCGACCACAAAAGGACCCAGACCGCTGAGGAGGCGCAGGAAAGTTGTGGAGGTTTGCGTGGCATCCCCACTGCGCAGGACAACGATCAGCAGGAATGCCCACGACCAGAGCAGGGTTAAGACAAGATAGAGCAGGGCGTTAGAGAGCGAGGGGAAAGCATATGCAGCGAGAGAGGAGCGACGAGGTTTATCCATGCCGGCAATGCACCTGAACAGAGTGGATTATACCGCTTAAGAACTTCTCTCTGTTCTCGAAATGACAATTCGCTCGGGTTGGTCTAACGTTTTCGGGCGCTCCACACAGACCACCTCACAGGCAGAATTGCCTATCCAGGCAGCGGTGAAAATGCCCTGAGCATGCAATTTCTCCTCATTTAGAATCGTTACCAATATAAGAGGCCCCTTTTTCCCAAACACCCTATGGTTTATGATGCAAAATGATGCCGGCCGCGTTGAATTCTGAAAGACTTTCGCTTTCCCTGACTCGCCTGCTGGCGAGAAAATGGTTTCTGCTCTTTTTGATTCTGTATGGTCTTTGGGTCTGGATGCCGTTCTTCGCCCCTCTTTTTATGCATCTTGGTTGGGAGAGCGCAGCGAAAGGGCTCTATATCTTTTATTCTTTTTTCTGTCATCAGTTGCCTCAACGTTCATTTTTCCTTTTTGGCTCGCAGATCGGGTATTCTTTGGAGGAAATTCAGGCAGCCTGGCTGAACACGATCAATCCTCTGCTTTTGCGCCAGTTTTCAGGCACACCCGAGATGGGGTGGAAGGTTGCCTGGTCAGACCGCATGATCGCTTTTTATGGGAGCATCTGGCTTTTCGCTTTCCTGTGGTATACGCTGCGGCGGCGGATAAAGGGTTTAACCTTCTGGGGGATGGTGCTTTTCCTTTTGCCGATGCTGGTGGATGGCAGCACCCATTTCATCAGTGATCTGGCAGGCATTGGGCAGGGTTTTCGAGATCAGAATCTCTGGCTGGCGCAGTTGACAAATTATGCCTTTCCGTTGGATTTTTATCGCGGCGATGCACCAGGCTCGTTCAATTCGTGGATGCGCCTGATCAGCGGCGTCTTGAGTGGGGCGGGGACTGTCTGGTTTGCATTTCCGTACCTGGAAAAAACTTTTCTCCCCGAAGAGGGTGGATTAGAATAAGGATATGCACAAAATTCGGGTTTTGCTAGCCGATGACCACGCCATCGTACGGGCAGGGATACGCCGCTTCCTGGAATCGGTCGAGGATATCGAGGTGGTTGCCGAAGCAGCGGACGGAGAACAGGCAAAGGCGCTCATCCTTGCAAAGCAGCCGGATGTCGCCGTGCTTGACATTCAGATGCCGAAAGCGACAGGGATCGAAGTCACCCGCTGGGCAAAAACTCAGGCGAAAGGAAGCGGTATCCTGATCCTGACCGCCTATGATGATCCACCCTATGTGATGGCGGTCTTGCAAGCTGGCGCGCATGGTTATGTGTTGAAAACGGCCGGGCCGGATGAGATCATTCAGGCTGTGCGCGATGTCTATGCCGGCAAGTCGGTGCTCGATCCAGCGGTGACAGGCTCTCTCTTAGCACAGATTTTTCCCGGTCGTGAAGCCTTTCCGGTCGAACCGTTGACCGAGCGCGAACTGGAGGTCCTTCATCTTGTAGCGAAGGGTTATACCAATAAAGCGATTGCGGTGCAATTGGGCATCAGCGACCGCACTGTTCAAGGACATCTCGCCCACATTTTCGATAAACTTCAGGCTACCAGTCGCACCGAGGCAGTTATGCGGGCGGTCTCTTTGGGTTGGATCGCCCAGGATATCGGCACCATGCTTGAGTAAAAGGGATGCCGCAGTTCAGGTTGCCCTCTCTACCCCGCAGGGTGATGTGGAAAGGTTCCACCCTGCAATTGCTGGGGGTCATCATATTTCCTCTGGCATTGTTCGTTTTGATCATTGCCCTGGGCAGTACCTGGCTGCATCAAAGAGAAATGCGTGCCATGGTCGGCGAACGGGATGAAGTGGCGGTGAGAGCGGCCGCTGCAGCTTTGGGCAGCGAGATGCATTACCGGCTGGCACTGGTGCAGAGCTTTGCTCTGCAAGTTGAGCAAAGCCACCGTTCTGCAGAGCAACTGCTGGCAGCTTTCCAGCCCCTGCTCGCAAATTTCGACCTGGGGCTGGCGTTGTACTCGCAGGAGGGAAGCCTGCTCGCCTTTCGGGGTGACGAAAATTTCTGGAAATCTCTTCAGGTAGAGCAGTTTCGAGAGTCTCAACAAAGCGCTTTGCCGCGCGTTTATAGCTGGCGGGCGAACGAGCGAACTCTGGTATTGTTTAGCGCGCTGGCCGAAAGTTCTTCTGTTCTCATTGTAGCAGGAATTACCCTGCAGAGGCTTGCCGATCGGGTGTTGATGAATGCGCTGCCAACTGAGCGCGAGACACAGATCCGCCTGATCGATCGTCAGAAAACCATTCTCTATCCACTCAGTGGCTCTGAACTGCAAATCCAGGCTGTCCAGACAGAGGAATTGGAGAGGGCACTGCGTGAGCCAAGCGGCACATTCTATGCGAGACGACAGGGCATTGAATATGTAATTTCCTACAGTTCCGTGCCTGAGGTGGATTGGGTGTTGATCATGGAAGAGCCATGGCAGGCTGTCGCCAGCCCGATTTTGGAAACGACGCGGATTGCGCCGTTAGTCCTGGTGCCTTTGCTTCTGATCAGCCTGAGCGCTTTATGGTTCGGCGCCCGACAAATTGTTCAACCATTGCGAGAGCTTGAGAAAAAATCGGCCTCGCTCGCCTGGGGAGATTTCAGAGGCATCGAAGAGACCGTCGGTGGGATTGAGGAAATTCGCCGCCTGCAGGCCGAACTTCGTCACATGGCTGGAAAAGTCCAGATGGCGCAGCGGAGTTTAAGGGATTATATCGGGGCAATTACCAGCGCTCAGGAGGAAGAACGGCGGCGGATTGCGCGCGAATTGCACGATGACACCCTCCAATCTATCATTGCGCTCAAACAGCGCGTTCAGTTAGCCCAGAAGAACGCCCTGGATCAGGCTGCGTTGCAGTCTTTGCAGGAACTGGAAACCATTGCCGATAAAACCATCGAGAACCTGCGGCGGACAACCCGAGCTTTGCGCCCTCTCTATCTGGAAGAACTGGGGCTGGTGACAGCCCTGGAGATGCTGGCAAGAGAGATGGAATCTGTCTCAGGGATCGAGATTTCTTTCCGCAAAGAGGGACTCGAACGCCGCTTAAGTGCAGCCGTAGAACTTACCCTCTATCGCATCGCTCAGGAAGCGCTCAGCAATGTCGTTCGTCACGCCCAGGCGACGCAAGCCACTTTACGGATTCACTATCAAGACCCAACCGTTACCCTGCAGATTCTGGACGACGGCAAGGGTTTTGATGTCCCCGAAACTCTGACGGATTTTGCCTCGGCGGGGCATTTTGGCTTGCTCGGAATGTACGAACGAGCGGATTTGATCGGGGCTCATTTGAGCATTGAGTCCGCACCCGGGCGGGGGACAAAATTGACCATTCGCTTATCGCAAGCCATGTGAAGGCAACCCTGCCTGCGCTGTGCCATTTTTAGACCTCCTTGGTGAATGAAAGCCCTGACTTCAGCCGGAAATCGGCGGCTTTGAGCCAACATCCAAATGGGGATGAAACGAGTGAAATTTGCCTGAACCGAGCATGCCAGCACGACTCCGGCAGGCAATCAGGCAATTTTGCTTATCTCCACCTGGGGCGAAACCCTCTGTCAAAGACGGAATAGCCTTTTTATACTGGGATTAACTCAGGGTTTTGAAAGGAGAGACGAAAATGATGGGTTTTGGATTCCTCTTTATGCTGTTGCTGGTTTTTGTGCCGCTGGTCGCCCTGATTGCGGTCATCATTTTGGGGCTGAGCAGTACGAACCGGCAGGATAAACAATCTGGCTCGAAATTGCCGCCTGCAAAAGAGGAACAAACAGCGATGGTGGAATCCTCCTCTGTTTGTTCTCATTGTGGGGCGGGCTTACAAAGCGGTTGGAGTTACTGCCCGCAATGCGGGGCACCGCTTACGCAATAAAACCACCCATGGGATGCTCTGGATACAAGAGGCAATCTGAAAGCAAATCAACGGCAAATCATGGATGCACACAAAGTTCGTAAATAAGGAGAAAAATGAATAACAAACTTCAGATGGGTTTAAGTGTCACCCTTGTTCTGCTTCTGGCTATCGGTTTGTTTCTCGGCGGGATGTTCTTCAATCAAATGCTCGGCTGGATGTGGTATCGCTTTATGCCGGGTTGGATGATGGGGAACGATGGACGCGGCTGGGGACAGGGATTTGGGGGTGGCTGGATGATGCGCAACTCCTGGCACAGAGGGATGATGAACGGAGCAGGCTTCAGAAGTCCAACCAATGTGGAGCCTCTCAGCATCGGTGAAGCCGAACAGGCTGTAAGAGAATATCTTTCTTATTTTGGGCAGCAAAATCTCGCTCTCAAAGAGATTATGGTCTTTGACAACCATGCATATGCTATCGTGGTGGAAAAAGACAGTGGGATCGGCGCGTTTGAGTTGCTGATCGATCCGGTTGATAAAGACGCTTATCCCGAATACGGACCCAATATGATGTGGAATCTTAAGTATGGGATGCACAGCGGAGGAGGGATGATGGGGGGATGGGGGCGTGGAAATCAACCCCCTGAACGGATTCCGGCAGAGATGCCCATTGATGAGCAAGAAGCAATGCAAATCGCTCAACAATACCTGAGTCGAACATACCCTGGAGTGACTGTCAGTGAGGAAATCACGCCGTTTTATGGATACTACACCATTGATGTAGAAAAAGATGGCCGAATGGTTGGGATGCTAAGCGTGAATGGCTATGATGGCCGGGTTTTTTATCACTTCTGGCATGGTACCTTCATCGAAATGAGCGAAGCGGAATAGAAGCAAGTCCTGCCGTCTAGTTGCAGTTGAGAGCAAGGTTTTCTCGTCATGGAATCGCTGACATGCCAGCTTATGGCGCGGCTGGGGTGACGGTGGCGAGGTAATTCCAGCGAATCCAGCCGCTTTTGCCGTCTGGCAGCAAGACCGGTACCCACAGGGCTCCCTGGTGCTCCTGAGCTTGACCGGTGATGGCAAGCACCGTTCCGTTGAGAATACCGCTGACGATTGCGCCACCAGGCTGATCGCGAACGAGGACACCCGAACTCTCGGCTGCCAGAACGACGGCGAAGAGCGGGGTTGGAGTCGGCGTGGGAGTAGGCGGCACGGTCGGTGTTCTGGTAGGGGTCAGGGTCAGAGTTGGGGTGGCTGTCGGAGGTGGGACGGTGGGAGTAAGCGTTACGGTAGCTGTCAGTGTAGGAGTTAAGGTGGCGGTGGGGGTAGGAAAGCCCAGATAGTGCCGGGCTGCTAAGCCGGCGCTGCCGAATGCAATCAGCAGAACGACAGTAAGCAAAGCCACCGCGCCGCCCAGGGTGTAACCAAACGGCGAGGGCGGGCGAAAGCCCAACGCTGCCAGGGTGAGTGCACCGACCAGGACAGCGAAGAAGAGGTGGACGATAAAAACCGCCAGCCCATCGGCAAAGCGTGCACCCTGCCCGGCTGCCAGCGCAAAACCCGCGGCGGCGAGAGGCGGAAAGAGCAGATAGGCAACCCCAAGGCTGGGCAGGTGAGCGGCCCGCTCGGGATGGGTCATGGTGGCGCTCAACAGAATCATTGCGACCAGCAGGACGAGGAAATTGGGGAGGGCGAATTGGGTCAGGCGCATGGCTTCATCAAAACGCAGGTTCCAACCGACCAGGATGAGCAGGCGAGCCAGCAACCCTCCCAGCATTCCGCCAAGCAGGGTGAGGCCTGCCCCAATCAGGGTGCCGCCCAGATTGCGTAAGAAGAAGGGCAGGGAACCGACAACCGTTCCCAGCGCCATCCCCACCACGGGAGCCAGGAGGGGCGCCAGCACACAGCCCAACACCACGCCGGCCGGAGCATTGGCGAGCAACCCCAAACCGATGACGACTCCCGCCAGAAGGGAGAAAAGAAAGTAGTCAAAGGAGGGGGAAGCGCGGTGAGCAAACTGGTCGAGGATATTTGCCCGTTCATCCACGCCCAGCGGGGCGAGCAGGCGGCGGGCACGCCGTCGCCGCGCAGGCGGCAGGGCATTCGGGTCATCAGGAATTTGTTCGCTGGTGAGGTTGGTCATTGGCGTAAGCTGGCAACCATCCGCAGAGGTTTTTCGATTAGCTCAAAAGCAGTATAGATGTCGGGCACAAGCAGGTCGGCGGATTGTAAGGCAAGGGCACTGGTTCCTTCGGGGGATAACACACAAATCCCAATGGCTGCTTCCTTCAACATCGCCGCATCGTTCGCCCCTTGCCCAATGGCGATGACCGATTCAGAGCCAAGCTGGCGCACATAGGTGGCTTTGCTCTGCGTTTCATCCCCGCGTGGGATTGTCTGGACGCTGAGCCCCAGTTGAAGTTCGATCGTGGCAAGGTTTTTGCGAGTATTGGCTGTCAGCACATGGATAGAAAGACGATCGCTCAGTGTTTTGAGAATGCGAGGCATGCCTTCCAGGAGTTGACCGTCAACCGCCAGCGTGCCGTTCAAATCACACACCAGATGCTCAAGACGCAGCAAGCCCCGCCCGGGGATGTTCAACTCAATCATAAAGGTATTATAACGTATTGAGCGGGACGGGGAGATACTCGTTTTTTTGAGATGATATCAATCGATTATCTCACCAGGACGCGTCCAGAAAGAGCCATCAGATTTTTCAAGAACCACAATGACATATGTCACATAGACCATATGATATAAAACATTTGATTCGCGTAAATTTGGAGTCTATAATGGTATGTGGTCAGACCACCTGACATCATAATATAATTCCATTGTGTGGCGTACGGACTTTGAATAAAGACTTAATGATGTTCCCCCATGATCTCCTAACTCCTATCAAGCAACAAAAGGTATATCTTCAAATAGTCGATCAATTTATTGCTCGCATTGAAAGTGGCGAGTTTAAACAAGGTATGCAATTACCTGCGGAGCGCGAGCTTGCGCGTATTTTGGGTGTAAGCCGTGCCTCATTACGTGAGGCTTTGACTGTTCTACAAATGATGGGATTAGTAGATACAATTGCGGGACAAGGTACTTTTATAACAGGGAAAGCAGGCTCAACTCTCAAAGGGTATCTAAACCGCATTAACATGGACGAAAGCCCCTTTGTGATTATTCAGGCACGTAAGATACTAGAACCGTCCATTGCCTCATTTGCTGCCATTCGGCGTAATGAAACTGCGCTCAAGCGTATTGCTGAAATCCTGGAATGGATCGATTCGGATCACTCAAAAGTACAAGTTTTAAGCGACGTATTTAGTGAGGGAGATCGCGAATTTCATCTTGAAGTCGCAAAAGCTACAGAAAATCCAATGTTGATCAGTGTCCAAGAGATGTTTCATTCCCTAATGGGTCAAGAACTGTGGTTAACATTGATGCGACATACCAGTTTTTCTACTCCTGGCCGTTGGGAGGAAGCAAATCGAGAACACCACAGTATTTTTGATGCGATACGCCAGCGTAACGCTCGTCTGGCAGCTCGCTGTATGAGGGCTCATCTCCAAAGAGTTGAGAAAATTATGGCAGAGGCGGATTTATTTCCTTATGTCTCCGAAGACGAGATTGACCTGACAAATGACTTTGTCTGATGTAAGGAGGAGGTATGAGATTCACTCGTGTGGTTACGGCGATCGACTCGCATACTGAAGGTGAGCCAGCGCGAGTTGTTATAGGGGGAATTCCAGTCATTTCAGGCAATTCATTTGCAGAAAAATGGGAGTGGGCGAAGAAAAACCTGGATGGACTGCGCAAGATGTTAATGTTCGAGCCACGTGGCAGCAGCATCATGTCTGGCAGCATCCTGACCACACCCTGCACCCCCGGGGCGGACATCGGCGTGATTTACATCGAGGTCAGCGGCTTCCTGCCAATGTGTGGACATGGCACCATTGCCACCTGCACCGTGCTGGTGGAAGCTGGGCTGGTGCCGGTCATCGAGCCGGTTACTGAATTGACCTTGGATACACCGGCCGGTCTGGTCAAAGCTAGCATTCGTGTTGAGGATGGCATCGCCAAAGCTGTCACCATTCAGAATGTACCCTCCTTCCTTTATAAATCTGACCTGGTGGTGGATGTACCTGAACTGGGCAAGGTTAAGTTGGATATCGCCTATGGCGGCAACTTCTATGCCATCGTCCCAGCGGATGCAGTTGGCCTGGAGTTAGTACCTGCTTCGGCGAAGGAGATCGTGCGCAAAGGCTCATTGATTCGCGAAGCAATCTTCGAACAGGTGGATGTAGTTCACCCGCTTAATCCAGCCATCAATCGGTGCACGCATGTGCGGTTTATCTCCGCCTCGCCCAATCCCAGAGCGACGACGCGCAATGCGGTGCTCTATTCGGCAGAGGGCATTGACCGCTCCCCCTGTGGCACCGGTACCAGTGCAGAGATGGCGTTTCGTTACGCCAAAGGCATGCAAAAGTTGGGGGAGGAGTTCGTCAGCGAGAGCATCATCGGTAGCCTCTTCTACGGTCGCCTAGCCGAAGAGACGCGCGTTGGATCTTACACCGCAGTAGTGCCAACCATTCGGGGAAGCGCATACATCTCTGGCATACAGCAATTTGTGCTCGACCCGCGTGATCCGTGGCCCGAGGGGTTCTACCTGGGTGAGAGCAGCAAATGGGGCGCGGAGTTTTAAGATTGAATAAGGAGGTGATGTTGCCAAATTACTGCATAGAAATTTATTTATATTTACTCCCTAAAGATGCCTATATCTCGAAGGTGATCAAGAGAAATAAATGGCAATCCGTATTAATGCTAACCTTGCTAAAGGAGTGAAAACCATGTTCACGCGTTCAAAAACTTATCTATTATTGAGCGGCTTGCTTCTTCTCAGTCTTGTATTGGGTGCTTGCGCCCAAGCCACTCCGCAACCCACAAAACAAGAAGATACGCCCGTTCCAATACCGTCAACCGCAGAACCAACTACCCCACTGAAAAAGATTAAGATTGGATTGTTTGTTCCGGTTTCAGGGAACACCTACGAAGAAGCTCGATTACGGGGGGCACAAGAAACAGCGGCTAAGTACAACGCCGAAGTGGTTAATTTCTCCGGAGAGTATGATCCACTAGAGCAAATCAATCAAATACAAGATGCAATTGCATCAAAGACTTTTGATGTTTTATTGATTCACCCAATTGATAGCAATGCAGTCGTGCCTGCAGTTCAGGATGCTCTTAATGCAGGCCTGGTGGTTATCAATGCTGACTCCCCCATTGGACCTGATCCAAATACTCTTGAACCTTATCCACCCGGTGTTTCGGCTTTCATTGGGCGTACCGGCAAAGCTACTGGTGAATGGCTTGGCCAAGCGGTGATCAAGGCTTGTGAAGGTAAAGACCCCTGTGAGGTAGCATATCTAATTGGCATACAAGCGCTGACGATCGACCAAGTTCGCTATCAATATCTTGAAGAGACTATAAAGCCTTACCCCAACATCAAGATCGTAGCCTTCCAAGAGGGTTTATACCGCCAGGATAAATCGTATGAAGTCATGCAAAACGTGTTCCAAGCTAATCCTGGAATTGATGTGGTTGCTTCATCAGGCGATCAAATGACACTCGGTGCCGAAAAGGCAGCTAAAGATGCTGGATTAGTAGGAATTGCTTTTATTGGTAATGGAGCCAGTAAAGAAGGATGCCAGGCTTTGATGGAAGGACGTTTCTTCGCAACCATTGCTGACATCCCTTACACACAAGGGCAACTTCTGGTTGAAACAGCAATTAAGGTTATTCAAGGTAAACCGTTTGAAAAGTCAATAGACCTGAATAAGGTATCACCTCCATTGCCGCCTGATGGACCGGTCATCGACAAAGAAGACCTAAAAACATACGTGTGTCAGTGGTAAAGCGCCTTCATAAGAAAGGTAAAACCAGTGAGTTCGATCCCTCATGTCGAGACACGTAACATCAGCAAGCGGTTCGATGCAATCGAGGCATTGGTTGACATCAACCTGACGATCGAACGAGGAACGATTCATGCCCTGGTCGGGGAAAATGGTGCTGGTAAGTCAACGCTTGGAAAGATCATCAGCGGTATTATCCGCCCTGACCAGGGCGAGCTAATTGTCAATGGTAGGGTGGCCCATTACACATCACCTTCTGACGCATTAGCGGATGGCATAACCATCATTTCCCAGGAACTTTCCCTTGTCCCAAAGTTGAATGTAATGGAGAATGTCTTTCTAGGGATGGAATCGCGAAAAATGGGGATAATACAGCAAGAAGTCTTGCGACAGCGGTATGCTCAACTCATCGAACGCTCAGGATTCGACATTCCTGGCAATGTTCCAGTAGCAAAGATGCGAGTCGCTGACCAAAAAAAGGTTGAGATACTACGCGCTATCGCCCGTAATGCTCAATTGATCGTTATGGACGAACCAACTGCTGCATTATCCTCCGACGAAACAAAGAAGCTCCTAAAAATAGTGCGTTGGCTGCGCGCGACTGGCAAGACCATCGTTTATATCTCCCATTATCTCGAAGAAGTGCTTAGTTTGGCGGATGTTGTAACTGTGTTACGCAATGGTCATTTAATACGCACTTCTCCAGCAAGCCAAGAAACGCCTGAGAGCCTAGTTACTGCTATGATTGGGCGATCATTGAATTTAGCGTTTCCGCCAAAAGTCCCTATGGCATTAGATGCACCTGTTGTGCTTTCGGTAGAAGGTTTAACTCGAAATGGCTTTATTGAAAATGTCTCGTTCTATGTTCGAGCTGGGGAGATTGTTGGATTGGCAGGATTAGTAGGAAGTGGGCGCTCTGAGGTAGCCCGAGCTATATTTGGAGCTGACCCTATTGATCGAGGGCAAATACGAGTTAATGGGAAACCAGTAAAGATCAATTCCCCTGCTGATGCAATCCGCACTGGCATTGTCCTTCTACCCGAGAGTCGAAAAACGCAAGGGTTAATCATGACCCTCGGAGTTGGACAAAATGTTACCCTACCCCATCTGAATACGCTCAGCAAAGCCAGTCTGATCAGCGGGCAACGGGAATATCGCGAGACAAGGAATCTGCTGACCGGGTTAGATGTCAGACCCCCGAATCCGGCTATGAAAGTAACAAAATTATCCGGGGGAAATCAACAGAAAGTCTTGTTTGCAAAATGGCTATTTCGTCGCCCGAGGATTCTAATTGCAGATGAACCCACCAGTGGTGTAGATGTGGGAGCAAAACAAGCCATTTACAAGTTGATCAATTCTTTAGCTGAACAAGGAATGGGGGTTTTACTCATCTCTTCGGAAATCGAAGAGGTTTTAGGGTTAGCTCATCGTGTATATGTAATGCGTCAGGGTCGAGTGGTAGCAGAACTTGAAGGGAATTCCTTGACAGAAGAAGCAGTCATGCATGCTGTTTTCGCAACAACTGGGGAAGTGATTCATAAATAACTTAGTAAGGATAAAGAGACCTCCAATGAATGAAAAGTCAAAGTTCGTCCGACGAGTTCAGTTCTTGTCAATGGAAGCGTTTTCATTTCCAAAACGCGTCCGTCTAGATACTCTGCGAGATTACGGGACGATTATTGCCTTTGTGGCTTTATTTGTTGTTCTATCGTTTACGACACCGGCCTTTCTCTCTTTGAGAAATCTGCACAACATTTTGGACCAATCCGCTCATGTAGGGATCATCGCTTGTGCTATGACTATTGTGATCATTGGGGGATGTTTTGATCTATCGGTTGGTGCTATTTTTGCCTTTGCGGGGTCATTGGCAGCGATTATTGCGCGGGCTGGTTATACAGAACTCGGGATTCTCACCGGTATCTCAGTTGGTTTAATTTTTGGTCTCGTCAATGGCATAATCATCACCCTGTTTCGGATCAACTCATTTATTGCCACTCTTGCAACCAGTTTGATGATCCGTGGCATGGCTCTGGTATTGACCGGCGGACTTTTGATTGTTGTTACTGATCCGAAGTTTGCTTTATTGGGTCAGGGTCGTTTTCTGCAAATCAAATATCCGGTTTATTTATTTGCCGGCTTCGCATTGCTGACTTGGTTCATTCTTTCGCGCACAACTTTCGGTCGTTATGTCTATGCAATTGGTGGTAATCAGGAGGCAGCGCGCCTTTCGGGTGTCAGAGTCAATTTGATCCGTATTCTGACATTCTGTCTTACTGGACTGGCAGCCGGTATCGCAGGGGTTTTAACAGTCTCTCGCATCTCCCAGGGTGTTGCAGACATTGGAGCAGGGGTTGAGTTAGATGCTATTGCTGCGACTGTGATTGGTGGAACAAGCATACTCGGTGGCGAAGGAGCGATCTGGCGCACAATCGTTGGCGTTTTGTTGTTGCGTTTGATTGGAAATGGCTTTAATTTGCTAAATGTTCCACCATTTTACCAAGGCATTTTCCAAGGCGCCATCATTATATTTGCTGTGGCTTTGGATACATTATCCAAACGTAACCGATAAAGATGTAAATCATAATTCTTAGGAGACTGCGCTATGAGTCAGAGTTGTTATTCGTTATCTGCTGATATTGGCGGAACTTTCACAGATTTTGTTGCTATTGAGGAAACATCAGGGCTGGCTTTCACCGGGAAGGTTCTCTCAACGCCGGCAAACCAGGCAATTGCCGTATTAGAAGGCATTCGCCAACTCATACCAGACCCGAGCGAGATTGGATTTATCGTCCACGGTACCACTGTGGGATTGAATGCCTTTCTAGAACGGAAAGGCGCACGTGTTCTATTGATCACTACAGCAGGCGTGAGCGATTATTATACAATCGCCCGCGGCGATCGTACTGATCTATATAAACTCCAATATCATAAGCCCCAAAGATTGGTGCCAAGACATGATGTGCATGAAGTGCGCGAACGAATCAAGTGGGATGGAACAGTCATAGAGCCACTGCATTTGGAGGATTTTCAACCAATTATTGAGAAGATAAAAAGAGAAAATATCCAGGCTGTAGCTATTTGTTTCCTTCATGCTTATGCATACCCACAGCACGAACTTCAAGCCCGTGAAATCTTGATGAAAGCATTGCCAGAGATTTCAGTGACCTTATCTCATGAGGTAGCACGGGAATGGCGAGAATATGAGCGCGCTTCGACCGCGATCATGAACGCTTACATCGCTCCTGGAATTGAACGATACCTCTCTAGCCTTGAGCGGGAAATGAAAGGATTGGGGGTAACTAGCACACTCTATGTGATGCAATCGAGCGGCGGGATTATGACCGCAGAGAGCGCGCGCAAACAACCTATTCGCACTCTACTCTCTGGTCCCGTAGGAGGCACCATCGGAGGGGTGGTTTTATCGAAGTGGATCAACCGACCGAATTTATTATGCGTTGATATGGGTGGAACATCATTCGACATGAGTCTGGTGATAAACCATCAGCCCAATGTTTCCACTGTCACTTCCTTAGAGGGATTACCCTTGCTTACACCGATTGTTGATATACACACCATCGGAGCCGGTGGTGGATCTTTGGCGTGGATCGAGGCAGGAGGATTGCGCGTTGGACCGCAAAGCGCAGGTGCAGACCCCGGTCCGGCTTGTTATGGGCGAGGAGGAAATCAGCCAACCGTAACAGATGCACATCTCTCCCTGAATAGGATTGGAACCAACTCTCTATTAAGCGGTCGAATGACTTTAGATGGGGAAGCGGCGTCCCGCGTGATCCACGACCTAGCCAACAAAATGGGATTGGATGATGTTGCACTGGCAGAAGGCATCCTTTCGATCATCAATGCGAAAATGGCAGATGGGATTCGAACGATCACCATTGCTCAAGGTATTGATCCGCGTGATTTCTCTCTGCTGGCATTTGGAGGCGCAGGCCCCATGCATGCTGTCTGGCTTGCTGAAGAATTGGGTATACGTGAAACCATCATTCCTTTCAGCCCTGGCACTTTCTCTGCTTCGGGGATGTTGCAAACCGATATCCGACATGACTTTTCACACAGTTATTATCGCCTCTTGACTAAGGTCGATCCTCAGGATATGGCGAATGTTTATGCCCGCTTGATCGAAGAGGGTCGCGAAGCTCTAAAAGAGGAATCCGTACCGCCTGAAGACATGCACTTCGAGTTGTCTAGTGATATGCGTTATCAAGGTCAAGAGTATTCGATCAATGTACGCATTGGGAAAGACTTCAAACTGAGTGAAATTGAGAAGGCTTTCCATGAGGCTTATCGGGTACGTTATGGGCATGCCACGCCCGGAGCGCCAGTGGAGTTTGTTACTTTGAGAGTCGCTGCGTTTGGATTGACCAAGCGTAAGTTCATTGGCTATCGGACATCTACAGATAGACATGATCCTCTCATTGATACTAGACGTGTCATCTTTGATGGTTGCGCCTACTCAACTCCCATCTTGCGACGTGAGTGGATACCGTTGGGATCGGTTTATGCAGGCCCAGTGGTCATTGAAGAAGATAGCGCTACCACTATCGTACCACCTGGGTATGAAAGTATGATAGATCAATTCGGTAACATTATTATTGTCAGAAAGGAGGCGAAATGAACGCTCGTCCCGATCCAATTACTACCGAAATCATTCGGAATGCATTTATATCCATAGCAGATGATATGAATGCAACGCTATTTCGTAGTGCCTACTCTCCAGTAATATATGAGGGACGTGATTGTGCAGTAGCCCTCCTTGATGAAAATGGAGATGTACTAGCACAATCGGTTGGCGTACCGCTTTTTCTGGGCAATTTAGAGGTTTGTGTCAAAATTACCGCCGAGAAATTTGGTTGGGATATCTTTAAACCCGGCGACGTGTTTTACATGAATGATTCCTACTTGCAAGGTACTCATCTGAACGACGCCACAATATTCGCTCCAATATTCTGGCGTGGGAAGCGGGTTGGTTTTTCGGCTAGTCGCGCCCATTGGCTAGATGTTGGTGGCAAGGATCCGAGCCAGACAACCGACTCGGTAGAAATTTACCAGGAGGGTATGCGCTGGCCTCCCACGCGCATCTACCAAAATGGAGAACCACGTCAAGATATTTTGGAGGTTTTGCGAGCTAATAGTCGCTTTGGTCATTTACTTATTGGAGACCTGAACGCCCAAGTGGCAGCAATGCGCACCGGAGAGGCACGCTTTCAGGCTATTCTGGATCGCTTTGGCTATGAAACTGTGCTGGCAGCCCGGGATGAAATTTTCCGACAGTCCGAACAAATGGAAAGGGATGCCGTCAAGGCAATTCCCGATGGCGTATATACCGCTCGGGGGTTTTTAGATGACGACGGGCTCGGCAATGGTCCCGTGCCGCTCCAGATCCAGATAGAAGTAAAAGATGACCAAATTCATGTTGACCTTAGTGGTTCCTCTCCAATGACGCGTGGACCAATAAACTCTGGATTCGCTCAAACCGTCTCAGCTTGTCGTATGGCATTTAAGATGTTGATACATCCTGAACGCCCGGTAGATGGTGGGACATTCAGAACCCTGACCGTGAAAGTTCCAGAAGGCTGCCTTTTCAATGCCAAAGAACCGGCTCCATGTCAGTGGTATTTTACCCCACAGGGCTTGCTGATTGATCTATTTATTAAAGCACTTGCTCCAGTGCTCCCTGATCAAGCAGCAGCCGCTCATTATGGCGATTCGATGGTAATTTGGTTCGACGGCGTAGACCCACGCAAAGAGAATAAACGTTTTCTTGCTTTGGAGGCGAATCCAGGCGGATGGGGTGCTTTTAGTCGAGGAGATGGACAGGACGCATTGATTAACATCGTCAACGGGCCCTTTAAAGATATGCCTATTGAAGTATACGAAAACGAATATCCAATTATGATACGCGAGTATGGGATTCGCCCCGACAGCGGCGGACCTGGTCGGTTCCGTGGAGGATGTGGTGTGTATCGCACCTATGTTATAGAATCTCCAGCCTCGCTGTTTACTTGGTTTGAAAGATCAGTTACTCCTGCCTGGGGCTTATTCGGCGGGAAGGATGGTGCAGGTCCGGATGTGGTGGTAAACCCTGGATGCCCAAATGAACTGCGTAAGCTCAAGTTCAATGCCCTTCAACTGAAAAGCGGAGATGTGGTGCGCTTCTACACCGGTGGTGGTGGAGGGTATGGTCAACCTTGGAAGCGTGACCCTGAGCGCGTTCGAGATGATGTGATTAACGGGTATGTAACTCGGCAAGGCGCAGAACGTCATTATGGCGTTGTTCTGTGCGACGACTTTTCAGTAGATGAGGAAGCTACTCGAGAGAGACGCCAGGCAATGCAGACAGAAGCTATGTAAATCCTTGCAGACACGGTTCTCTTCTCAGTTAATGTCGAGGGTCCAAAATCAAACAAGTTTCTACCAAGCTTATTCGCAAAGGATTATTTTGAACCTCGATGAGATCAAGAAGGTTGCCCTGGATGGGCATATATCGCAGGACATGAAAGAATAATAGGTTGAGTAAGCGCATCTTATGGATTAATCCAATCGGCTTCGAGGGATTTAATAAAGACATTTATCGAATACTCGAAGGAGCAAGAGCGATAGACACAGAAGTTGAAGTAGTCTCGCTACCAGCAGACCGCCCTCACCATCTTCAGTATCATGCCTATGAAGGATTAGAGCCTGTTATGAACATTGCACCATGAAACTTATGAATCGATGTGCCATCAGCATAGCAAAGGCGATAAAATGCAACCCAGCCAACGTCTCAGGCAACCGTTCATAGTCCCGCACCAGCCGCCGGAAGCGTGCCATCCAGGCGAAACTGCGTTCCACCACCCAGCGACGGGGAAGCAACACAAAACCGCGCTTGGTGGTCGGCAGCTTGACCACTTCCAGGCGAATTCCATGTGCTTCCGCATCGGCTGCCGGTTGGGCACCGGTATACCCCTGGTCAACAAAGGCAACTTCCACCGTTTCGCCCGTGGCTTCCTGAATCTGTTCCGCCAGTGCAGCCACCTGCGCCCGGTCTTGTTCGTTGGCTGGGGTGACCAAGACCGCCAGCAACTGCCCCAGCGTATCCACCGCCAGGTGCACCTTCGAGCCTTTGCGCCGCTTGTGCCCGTCGTAGCCAGCCCGTCCGCCACTTTCTGGGGTCGATTGCAGTGTGCGACTGTCCAGAATGGCCGCACGGGGCTGGGGCGGACGGTCGTTAATCTCTCGCATCAGCATCCGCAGGTCTCGAACCAGGTCTTCAAACACCCCCGCCTTCAGCCAGCGCTGCGTCTGCTGGTAAACGACGTGCCATGGCGGCAAGTCATTGGGCATCATGCGCCATTGTGCCTCCGTGCGCACGATGTAGCGCAGCCCATTGAAGACTTCGCGCAACGGATACTGTCGCTGCGGGGCTTCTTCGGTCATGAGAGTAAGGTAGGGCGCAATAAACGCCCACTCATCGTCAGAAACATCACTCGGGTAGGCTTTGAGTGTCATACCTCTATCTTACCATTTCTAGACCTAAAGTTCATAACACACTCTAGTCATCGCAGATATTATCTGTATAACTTATCACTCATCAGAGAAATATGACGGGATTGTGATAGGGTGCTTTTATGATGTAGGATTAAGAGAGGCTCGTGAAGTCTCTGGACATGCGATTGTTACCGCACCTTGTGAGACATCTACAGCCATCGCTAGTAGTTTGGGGAACACATTTTCGATTCTGGTCAGCAGCCGCAAGTGCATTCATAAAATGCAAGAAAATGTTCGCCTCTATGGATACGAGCATCGGTTAGCCTCAATGCGTCCTTTGGATATTGGGATACATGAAATGCACCTGAATGCAGAATACACCTCTGAGCGTTTGTTATATGAAGGGCGAAGAGCAATTGAGGAAGATGGGGCTGAAGTCTTGATTCTGGGATGTGCAGCAATTTACGGTTTTCATCAGAAGATGCAGGATTTACTAGGTGTACCAGTTATTGATGCTGTTCTAGCTCCGTTTAAATATGCGGAATTTTTGGCTGAACTTGCACAGAGGTTTCATTGGTATCCAAGCCGGAAGTGGGGGAATGAATCTCCTCCACCTTCTGAAATAAAAGAATGGGGGTTGTTTAATAATAGAGAAGACTTCATATGACAGATGTTTGGAGATTGATACATCCATGAGACATCCTGATGTCGTCATCGTTGGCGGAGGAATTATTGGTTGCGCCTGTGCCTATTATCTTTCTAAAGAGGGGGTGCGCGTCCTCTTGATTGAAAGGGGAGGTATAGGCTGCGGCGCCTCTAAAGCCGGTATGACCCATGTGGTCACTTGGGAGGAGCCAGAGGTTCACCTGCAACTTGCCAAGGCAAGCCGGCGTCTCTATCAGGAACTCAGCCAGGTGTTACCGCTGGACATTCAATACCGTGAGACAGGCAGCATTGCTATTGTCGAGCGCCCTGAGGGCATGGCAGCCTTCGAGGAGACCGTGCGTCGCTTGCAAGCATGGGGGGTGAAATGCCGTCTCTTGAGCGCAACTGAGCTGACTTCCCTCGAGCCAAACATTGCTCCAGATGTCGGCGGTGGGGCGTATTTCGAGGAGGATGCCCAGGTCAGTCCCCTTCACGCTACCCACGCCATGGCTTGGGCGGCAAAAGAGCGTGGCGCAGTCATCGAGACCTTCAGCGAAGTAGTGGGCATCGAGCGCAGCCCTGACGGTCATCAGGTAACTGCTGTCCAAACTGCGAAGGGTCGCATTCCATGTTCGAGCATCGTTATTGCCGCTGGGGCGTGGAGTGGGCAGATCGCAAAGTTGGTTGGCCTGGACGTGCCCATCTTACCCCGCAAGGGCACCTTAGTCGTTACCGCGCCGGTGCCAGAGGGTCTCTTTCGATGTAAAATTCTCCTGGCGGCTGGATATATGGACTCGGTGAGAGAGGGCGCCAGCAGTAGCGTTGCGGTCGCTGCCAATATTCAACAAGTTAAAAACGGCAATCTGCTTCTGGGTAGCAGTCGCCAATTCGTCGGCTTCGATGCGCGTGTGGATGCCTATGTGGTATCCATGATGATAAAGCGCAATCTACGTTTTTTCCCCGTGCTGGCAAAGGTCACCGCCATCCGTACTTGGGCAGGTTTCCGACCCTATACACCGGACTTATTGCCCATCATCTCGGCGGTGGATTCTATTGAGGGGCTCTACATTGCTGCCGGACATGAAGGCATTGGCATTACCGAAGCACCCATCACAGGCAAACTGATCAGCCAAATTGTTACAGGACAGGCGCCAGATATGCCGCTTGGTGTGCTTTCGTTGTCGCGCTTCAATGAGATTTCTTAATTCTGTCATGATTATGGAGGCTTTGTCATGGTGAAAAAATTTCGTGGTGTCTTTGCTGTGATCTGCACGCCTTTCGACGAGAAGGGAGAACTGGACGAAGTTGCCTTGCGCAGGCACATTCGCTATCTCTTGGATGACTGTGGTGTTCACAGCATCATACCCACCGGCAGTACCGGGGAGTTTGCCTTTCTGAGCGAGTCGGAACGTCTGCGCGTCATGGATGTCACTTTAGAGGAAGTCAACCGAAAGGTGCCAGTGTTTATTGGCACCGCTGCCTGCTCAACGCGCGAGACGATCAAATATGCACAATGTGCCGAGCGGGCTGGGGCGGATGGGGTTATGGTGGTCTCCCCCTATTATGGCAGTCTTTCGCAAGAGGAACTCTATGCCCACTTTGCCACTTTGGCGCAGAATATATCCATTCCCATTATTCTCTACAACAACCCAGGCACCTCGGGCTCGGATATGTTACCCCCACTGGTTGCCCGTCTGGCGGAGTTCGACAACATCGCCGCTATCAAAGAGAGCAGTGGTGTCATGCAGCGAATCTCCGAAATCATGCGCTTATGTGGCGACAGGATCGAGGTACTCTGCGGTTGCGATACGCTGGTGTTGGAGATGTTCCAGATGGGCGTGGAGGGTTGGGTGGCTGCGCCTGCTAACCTGATTGGTGAGCTTTGCGCGCAGCTGTTCGACCTGGCAGTGGAACAGAAAGACTTTGCCAAAGCGCGTGAATTGTATTTCAAAGTATTGCCTCTAATGGACCTCTTTGAGTCCTCAGGCAAGTATGTGCAATTGGCGAAAGCCGGGCTAGCCATGCGCGGCTTGCCTATCGGTAAACCGCGCCCCCCCTTGTTGCCTCCCGAGCCTCATCTGCTAGAAAGGTTGCAAGAAATCCTCATCTCTCTCGGTTTGCTTAAAAACCCAACCACGCTATGAAAGTTCTCTTTCGACCCATCGGCGATCTGCGCGATTACTTCGGTCGCGAACCCCAGGAGATCGAACTCCCCAATAACGCCGTTGTCAGGGACCTCCTGGAAGTGGTTGCTGAACGTTGGGGGAATGCACTACCTGCCTATCTGTGGGATAGTCAAAATCGCACTTTCCGCGGTGCAGTGTATTTCGTCGTGGATGGCAAAGTTCTCAAAGACCTGGATGCACCCCTGCGCGATGGACTTGAAGTGATCCTGCTCAAAGCCCTGGCAGGAGGTTGAAAACAGCTAAGACAATAGATGGCGTGCGAGTTGGGCAATGGTTAATTCATCGAAAACACAAAGAATCATCTGAGTTATTTAGGAGGAACCATGTCAGAAACATTAAAAGGCTATGCTGGCAAACAGATTCGTGTTGACTTGGATACATGGCAGGCGCGTGTTGAGCCAGTCTCTCCAGAGATTTCGCGCAAGTTCCTGGGCGGGGTCGGCTATGCAGCCAAGGTACTCTATGATGAACTGCCGCCGGGGATAGACCCTCTCGGTCCACAGAACAAAATGATATTAGCAACCGGTCCGCTCAGCTTGAGCCAGATCCCCGGCGGCGGCTCAATTGAGCTGTGTTTCAAGTCGCCTCTGACGGGTGTGTGGGGCGAATCGCGTGTCGGCGGCGACTTCGGTCCCGAATTGAAGAAAGCCGGCTATGACTATATCATCATCGAGGGCAAATCTTCGGAACCGGTCATGCTCGTGATTCGCGATCAGCAAATCGAGTTCCATAAAGCTAAGCACATCCTGGGGAAAACAGTCTCAGAGAAGAGCGCCGTCATTCGTGAGGCATTGGGTGATCAGCGCTTCTGCATCCTGTGCATTGGTCCGGCGGGTGAAAGGTTGGTGAAGGTCGCCTCGGTGATGGCAGATGACCGCGCTGCAGGTCGTTGTGGCGTCGGCGCAGTCTGGGGCTCTAAGAATCTGATTGCGGTGGCAGTGCGCGGCACCCAACAAATCGCCCCCGCCGATGCAGCGCAGTTCAAGAAATATTTAAAACAAACTCACGATGAAATCAAAGAAAACCCCATGTTCCAGGGCTTGCAGCAATTCGGAACCATTGGCGATATCCCTAGTAACGATGATGGCGGCGATTGGCCCACCAAGAACTGGCAATCCAACTCGTGGGGCAAAGGTCCAGAGTTGTTCGATCACTTCCAGGCGAAAAATTTCCTGCGCGGCTTTGGTTGTTATAAAGGATGCACCATGGCGTGTGCGCGCGAGGTCCACGTGGAGAACGGACAATTCAAGACACCCAAGCACGGCGGCGCCGAGTATGAGTCCATTTCCTGCTTCACAGCCTACATTCTAAATGAAAACATGGACGCAGCCGTTCACGCCACCTATTTGTGCAATGAACTGGGGCTTGATACCATCTCGACTGGTTCGATCATCGCCTTCGCCATGGAATGCTATGAGAAGGGCTTGCTGACGAAAGAGGATTGCCAGGGGCTTGATCTGAGCTGGGGCAATGCGGAGATTCTACCCACCATTGTCAGGATGATTGCCTATCGGGAAGGCATCGGTGATCTCCTGGCGGAGGGTGTTAGGAACGCCGCCAAGAAGATCGGGCGCGGGGCAGACGAATTCGCCATCCATGGTAGAGGTCTGGAAGCGCCAGCACACGACCCGCGCTCCGGCAAAGCCTTAGCCATCACCTATGCCACCTCCAACCGCGGCATGTGCCACATTCACCCGTTGGAGGGCATGGCATGGGATCGTGGCAAACTGGACTGGGGCTTACAGAAATACGGCTTGCCCGACCCGAACACCGTGGATCGTTGGGATGAAGCCGGCAAGGGCAGTGCTGTCAGCCTGCTGCAAGATGGGCTGGTCTTACCAGATGTGCTCGGCACCTGTAAGTTCTACATGTATGGAGGTGTGACGGTTGACCACTGGGCAGAGATGTTGACTCATCTCACTGGCTGGCAAATAGATGGCGCTGAGTTGCTCAAAATTGGCGAGCGGGTGATCAATATCCAGCGTCTTTTCAACGGGCGCGAGGGCATCACCGCCAAAGATGATATGCTCCCGGCGCGCATGTTGGAGGTGCCTGCCTTTGGCAAATACAGCAGCGAGCCAGCGTGCGTCTTCCACGAGTTCAACGCTGTGATGCAGGAATATTACCAAACCCGCGGTTGGGACCCCCTGACTGGCATGCCTACGCCTCAGAAGCGCGCCGAGTTGGGCTTGGAGTGAGCCTCCCTCCAAAGGAAATGGTATATACTGATGAACCGATTCGAAGGCAAGGTCGCCCTTATCACTGGCGGAAACTCCGGCATCGGGTTGGCAGCTGCTCGATTGTTTCTCGAAGAGGGCGCCAAGGTCGTGCTCGCTGCTCGCAATGAACCACGCGGACGGGAGGCTCTGCAGACACTTTCGTTTGCTGCCGATCGGGTAATCTTCATCCCTTGCAATGTATGCATTTGGGAGGATTGCCTGCTAGTGGTCGAACAAACCATTCGAGTCTTCGGTAGCCTGGATGTGCTGTTCAACAATGCCGGGGTGGTGTATATTGATCGTACGGTAGTGAACACTTCGGAAGAAATTTGGGACGAAACCATTGATGTGAATTTGAAAGGCACTTACCTGATGTCACGAGCAGCGATACCTGTCATGATACAGGGCGGAGGCGGCGTCATCATCAACAACGCGTCGGTGTTTGGTTTGGTGGGTGGCATGGGCGTAGCGGCCTATTGCGCTGCCAAAGGCGGGGTTGTCTTGCTTACCAAAGCCATGGCTCTCGACCATGCCGACCAGAACATCCGCGTCAACTGCATTTGCCCCGGCAGTGTGGATACGCCCATGCTGCAAGGCGAGATGGAAGAATTGGGAGGCATTGAAAAGATGAGACCCCTTTTCGCAGCACGCCACCCGATGAACCGCATTGCCTCTGCCGAGGAGGTGGCTCAAACCGTCCTGTTCCTGGCCTCCGATGAAGCCTCGTTTGTCACCGGCGCCGCCCTGCCTGTAGATGGCGGTCGCACGGCGTGGTGAACGGTGGTAATGACTCTGTTTCCTTTTAAACCTCGAGAGAGGTTCTCAGCGCGCATCCAGATTGTGCTCCAGGAGGGCAAAAAAGTGTTGCTCAATGCTGTTCATGCCAGCCTGGAGCTCTACAAAATCATGATTCCCCTGCTGGTTTTAACGCGCATCCTGGAACAGACCGGGGTCATCGTGTTGCTGGGCAACCTGCTGGAGCCGCTGATGAGCATCGTCGGATTACCCGGCAGGATGGGCTTGGTTTGGGCGACCTCTCTGGTAGTCGGCACTTATGGCGCGCTGTTGGTTTTTGTCACCTTACTTGCTTCTACACCGCTCACTGTTGCCCAGGCAACCATCTTGCTAACCATGTGCCTTATCGCCCATAGCCTGCCGATTGAGACGATGATCGCTCGCAGAGCTGGCTTGCGCATTGGTTTTCAAATTTTACTGAGGATGGGCGCAAGTATTTTTTACGGATGGATTCTTCACCATATTTATAGAGCAGGCACTTTCCTGCAGACCCCTGCCAGGGTTCTGGTGCCTGTCTCCATGCCCGATTCATCCCTTTGGGGCTGGATCGAAGGGCAATTCCAAAATCTGCTCTCGCTTTTTCTTATCATTCTGGGGGTGATGGCTTTGTTGCGGCTGCTGGAGGCATTCGGTATTGTCGCTTTATTGAACAAGGTTTTAAGTCCCGTGTTGCGTCTGATGGGAATTGGGGAGCGTGCCATTCCCATCACGATGGTGGGGTTTCTGTTGGGATTGTCCTACGGAGGCGGTCTGATTATTCAAGAGATGAAATCCAGTAATATCCCTCCGCGAGAGATGTTCTTTTCATTGGCATTTATGAGCATTCTACACAGTATCATCGAGGATACGGTGACTATGGTTGTGTTTGGAGCCCATCTCTCTGGTTTGTTCTGGGGGAGGTTGGCTTTCACTTTCCTGGTCATTTGGGTCTTGGTGAAACTTACCCACCCGCTTTCGGATGTGGCATTTGATCGCTACTTTTTCACACCTGTGCGCCAAATTTTCAAGGAGAGTTGATTATGCTGCGTTTTCGTGAGTCATCTTCAGGCAAAGAAGCCACATCTATTCACTTCACGGTGGATGGACAGACCTACCTGGCGTATGCCGGGGATACGATTGCCAGTGCGTTGTATGCTGCCGGCAAGCGCGCCTGGCGCCATTCCCATGCCGGCGACCCGCGTGGCTTGCTGTGTGGTATCGGTCATTGCTTCGACTGCCTGGTGACCGTAAATGGCGTGCCCAATGTGCGCGCTTGCCAGACGGTCGTCGAGCCAGGCATGGTGGTGACTACAAATTTAAGGGAAGAGTGACTTATGGACGAGAAGATTGATGTCGTGGTGGTTGGTGGTGGCCCAGCCGGGCTGAATGCAGCCTTATCCGCCGCTCAGATGGGTGCTGAGGTGCTGTTGTTGGATGCCTATCCTGCGCCTGGCGGTCAATATTATCGGCAGCCCCCTCAACATCTGGCGGATCATCCCACGCCTCACCAGCGCCAAGGACGGCAATTGTGGCAGGAAGCTTTAGCATCTGGGGTGAAGATTCGCTCCAATGTCACCGTCTGGTATGGGGATGCAGAGAAAACGCTCATCTACCATAGTAATCAGGGCAGTATAGCTTTGCATGCAAAAGCAATTATCCTGGCGTGTGGCACTTTCGAGCGTCCGGTTGCTTTCCCCGGCTGGACGTTGCCAGGCGTCTTGATGACTGGCGGTGCCCAGACTCTGCTATACCACGGGGTCTTGCCGGGCCGACGCGTCCTGCTGAGCGGTAGTGGACCACTGCAATTGGTAGTTGCCAAGAAACTGCTGGAAGCCGGCGCCGAGGTGGTGGCAGTACTTGAAGGCTCTTCCCGTTTATTGCGGCGCGGCATGCGTCACTTCGCAGGTGTTTGGGGACAGTGGGAACGTCTTGGTGAGGGTTTGAGCAGTTTAGCAACCCTGATGGGCAGGAGAGTTCCCTACCGCTTCGGTTGGGGCATCGTCGCTGCTCATGGCGAACAGCAAGTCGAGCGGGCGACAATTGCCCGCTACGATGAACATTGGCGCCCTATCCCAGGGAGCGAAGAGCAAGTGGCTTGCGATACAATTTGCATCGGTTTTGGTTTTGTCCCCTTTACCACCTTGGGAAAATTGATGGGGGTCAAGCACATCTGGAGCGGCGATTGGAACATGGAAATCCCCGAGCGCGATGAGACGATGCAGACCAATGTGTCTGGAGTGTTCGCCGTTGGCGATGGGGCCGGACTGGGTGGTGCACGTTTATCCATCCTGGAAGGGCAAATCGCCGGCATTGCTGCCGCCCATCAAATCGGCTATGGAGGCACGCGAGCTGTGGCGGCTCTACAGAAACTTGCTCCGAAGGTCCGGCGCGAACGCGCCTTCCAAAAGATGTATACCGACCTGTTCGCGCCTGGTAAAGGTCTTTTTGAACTGGCGAAAGAAGACACCGTGATTTGCCGCTGTGAAGGGATTACCTTGGAGCAAATTCGTCGTGCTCGGGCGATGGGTGCAAGTTCTATCTCGGAGGTCAAAGCCATCACGCGCGCTGGGATGGGCGAGTGTCAGGGACGGATGTGCGGTTTACATATCAACCACATCCTTGCTCAGTGGACAAACAAAACACCTGCAGAGGTTGGCTTGAATCCAGCCCGCCCTCCCGTTTTCCCTCTCCCCATCCAGGCATTGCTCCTTGAGCAAGAATCATAGTGGATATGGATCTTTCTAAACTCGATATTCGAAATACCATATTTCTTCGACCAACGAGTTGGGGTTGGATGTCTTCCACGGCTGCGTACAGGCTCGGCTACTTGTATTCAAAACGCTAGCTCTGGTTTAGGTAGGCGAAAGAAACAAACGCTCCGCCTGCAAGCAAGACGTCCAAGGCATCGAAGAGGATATCACGGCGTTATTGAATAATGCGCGTGTAGGACAATCGCATATCAATCCGCCAGCACTTTGAACACATGCGCCTCATTCAAAGCAACTTACCGCTTCGGGTTGTTTTCTCCTGTGTGAGTGAGTTCACTGCAGTATGAGCACATCTACATTTTTCAACAGTCGACTTACAGTTTTTCTAATAATGCAATTGCTCTGATGTGCGGGTGATTCCAGGCAAACCAGCCACTTACCGCGGTGAGGAGGTGCTCAGAATTTTGCACCACGACGGTTGGCGAGCAACCCGCCCTTCTTGATCAGGCAGAAAACTTTTCCAATCCCTCCACCACCTTTGCCAGAAAGGCATCCGCCCCTGCCCCATCCAGAATGCGGTGGTCGAAGGTAAGGGAGAGATAAACCATCGGGCGAATGGCAAGCGCCTCGTTGCCCCATTCATCTTCGATCACCACCACCCGCTTCTGGATTGCCCCGATGCCCAGAATGGCGCACTGAGGCTGGTTGATGATCGGAGTGGCGAAGAGCGAACCGGCGACCCCGTGATTGGTGATCGTGAACGTGCCGCCCTTGACTTCGTCGGGCTTTAACTGGCGCGTACGAGCGCGCTGGGCAAGGTCATTGATCGCCCGCGCCAACCCCAGCAGGGAGAGACTGTCGGCGTGCCTGATCACCGGCACAATCAAGCCTTCTTCTCCCAAGGAGGTGGCAATGCCGAGGTTGATCTGCGGATGGATGAGAACCCCTTCGGGGGTAAAGGAGGAATTGACTAGCGGATAGGCTTTGAGGGCGGCGATGGTGGCGGCGGCAAAGTAGGCGGTGTAGGTCAGCTTTGCCCCCTGTTGGGCAAATTCGCTCAGGTGGGCGCTGCGATGGGCTACTACACGGCTCAGGTCGGCTTCCATCACGGTCGTCACATGGGCAGAGGTGTGTTTGCTGGCAATCATGTGCTCGGCAATCGCTTTGCGCATGGGCGTGAAGGGCACCAGGCGTCCGCTCAGCGGTTGGGTTGGTGCCAGCGGCTGGGATGAGGTTTGCGGGAAGATCAACTCGGTGGGGCGGAACAGATCGCCATCGGCAGGGGTTTCCCAAATCGGTTGGGCCGCCACCTGCTTCTCTCTTTCTTCGAGGTAGGCTAAGAGGTCTTTTTTGGTAATGCGCCCGCCCTGTCCACTGCCCTTGACCTGCGTCAGATCGATCTGATGTTCCCTTGCCATGCGGGCAACCACGGGAGAGATAGAGCCCAAATCCCTTTGCTCAACAGGCGCTGCGGCTTGCTCTGTTTGAACGGCGGGTGTTTCGGGCACGGGCTGCTGCGCTGGCGGATGTGCAGCGAGGGGGATATCCTCGCCGGGTTCGCCAATCCAGGCGATTACCGTCCCGGCTTGCACGGTAGTGCCTTCGGGCACAAGAACTTCGAGCAACACACCGCTTGCCGGACTGGGGATTTCGGTATCTACCTTGTCGGTATTGACTTCCAGGAGCGGCTCCATTTCTTGCACGAGGTCTCCTTTTTGTTTGAGCCATTTGGTGACCGTGCCTTCGACGACCGATTCACCCAACTGGGGCATGAGAACCCGGGTAGCCATTTGTCCTTCCTCCTCGATTAAAATGCAGCCAGTTCACGGATGGCAGCGGCGATCTTTTCGGCATTGGGCATAAACCAATCCTGCATGGGATGGCTGAAGGGCACCGCCGGCACATCAGGGCCTGCCAGGCGTTTGATAGGGGCATCTAAATCCATGAAAGCCTCTTCGGCAAGGAGGGCAGCGATCTCTGCCCCATAGCCGCCGGTGCGATTGTCTTCATGCACGATCAGGGCTCGGGCGGTTTTCCTGACCGATTGCAGGATGGTTTCTTTGTCGATGGGCAATAACGTGCGCAGGTCGATTACTTCGGTTTCAATACCCTCGGCGGCGACCATCTGAGCTGCTTTCAGGGCGTAGTAGTGGGTCATCCCATAGGTGATCAGGGTCAGATCTTGCCCCGGACGGCTGATCTTTGCCTGACCCAGCGGGACAAGGTATTCGCCAGGGGGAACTTCCCCTTTGATCAGACGATAGCCTTTTTTGGGCTCCAAATACAACACCGGGTTGGGATCACGCACGGCTGCTTTCAACAGCCCTTTGGCATCGGCCGGGTTAGAGGGAATGACCAATTTCAAACCAGGCACATGGGTGAAAAAAGCCTCCACACTCTGCGAGTGATACAGTCCTCCGCCAATGCCGCCGCCGTAGGGGGCACGAATGACCAGCGGCACCGTCCACTCGCCATTGGAGCGATAGCACATCTTGGCTGCTTCATTGACAATCTGATTAAAGGCGGGATGGATGAAGTCGGCAAACTGGATCTCACAAATAGGGCGCATCCCATAGAGGGCAGCCCCGATGCCTACGCCGACAATGGATAACTCTGCTAAGGGCGAATCAATCACCCGGTTAGGTCCATATTTCTCATAAAGCCCCTGCGTAGCGCGAAAGACGCCGCCCCGTTTGCCGACATCTTCGCCCACGATGAAAACGCGCTCATCGCGGGCTAATTCTTCGTCCATTGCCTGCCGGATAGCTTCGATCAGGGTGATCTCAGACATGGTGCACCTCTTCCGCATAGACCGGGTGGGCAGCTTCTTCAGGGTCGGGGTAAGGGGCGCTTTCCCCAAAGCGCACGGCATCTTCCACCATCTCTCTGGCGCGCTGCTCGAACTCTTCGATCTTTTGGGGAGTGAGGAGACCCTGTTTTTCCAAATGCTGGCGAGCGATGAGGAGTGGATCGCGCTGTTTAAATTGCTCGACCTCTGCGCGTGGGCGGTAGGAGCGGTCATCATCATCGGAGGAATGCGGCGTGATGCGGTACACTTTGGCTTCGACCAGGGTGGGGCCTTCCCCCCGCCGAGCCCGCTCTACGGCTTCCTTCATAACCTGGTACATGGCGAGGAAATCCATCCCATCTGCCGAGATCCCCGGCAGGCCCAAACCCAGCGCCTTGTCAGCGACATTTGCCACCGCCATTTGTTGTTCCTGGCGCACCGAGATGGCATAGAGGTTGTTGACCACGATAAAGACAACCGGCAGCTTATGCACCGCTGCCCAGTTCACCCCCTCATACCATTCACCCTGCGAGGTGGAGCCTTCGCCAACGGTGGTGATCACCACTTTATCCTCGCCGCGTAACTTGATCGCCAACCCAATGCCGGCTGCGTGGGAGGTCTGCGTGGCAACCGGCGCTGAATGGCTGATCACATTGGCGCGCTTCAGGCTCCAGTGACTGGGCATCTGCCGCCCGCCGGAGCTGGGATCACCCTTCTTGCCCATCAGGCTGAGCATAAACTCGCGTGGGGTATAGCCCAATGCCAGCATGAGGGTCAGGTCGCGGTAATAGGGGGCAATCCAGTCATAGCCACGGCGGATGGCATAGGCGGCTGCGATTTGAGCGCCTTCGTGTCCGATGGCTGAGATGTGAAAAGCGATCTTACCCTGGCGATGTAAAGCCCAGGCTCGCTCATCCAGGCGGCGCGAGAGCAACATGAACCAATACATTTCCAGCAGAGTCTCTTCTGGAAGCGTTACATCCATCGTCCTCCTCCGTTCCAAACATCCCCATATAGCTTATTTTTACCACCAATATCCAATTTAGGGAAGAAAGAAGGTAAAAAACTTAGCACTTCTTAAAAAACTCAGCTTCGAATAAACCAGGGATAGAATCTGGATGTACGTCTCGCGTTGGTGAGACGCTTGCGCCTCCCGCCTGATGCATACTTCCCTTTAATCCCCGGCAATACCTTTACCAGACTCGGCACGTTTTCTTTATCATCCCGATGCAGGGAGGCGAGCGCTCAATTTACTGACCGAAGTTGAGTCTCAGCCTCTGGAAAGAGCGATCCCCACCCTTCTGTTTTCCAGAGAGAACACAAAGTGGATTATAATTACCCCAGGAGGATTTGAAGATGGCGTTGCAGCAGGCAAACTCACGCGGGTGTTTCATCTGTGGGCTCGAGAATCCAGTAGGGCTGCATCTTGTCTTTTATGAGGCTCATGCGGGGGAAGTTTTTGCCGATGTCGTCCTCACCTCCAATTACGAAGGGTTTCCGGGTATGGCACATGGCGGTGTCGTGGCAGCCATGCTCGATGAAGCCTGTGGGCGAGCCCTGATGGGGAGTGATCCCCAAAACCCTCGTTTCATGTACACTGCTCGACTGGAGGTGCGTTACCGCCAGCATGTGCCGCTCAATCAGCCCTTGCGCCTGATCGGCAAAGCGCTCAAAGACCGCGGGCGGGTGGCCACCGCAACCGCCTCCCTGCAGACCGTGGAAGGCAAAGTGTTGGCTGAAGCGGAGGCGCTGCTCGTAGATGTCCCCGAAGGAGATTATCAGGGGGTTGACCTGGAAAGCTTTGGTTGGAAGGTCTATCAGGAGGTACACAAATGATCGTTGAATACCATCGCCCCCAAACCCTGGCGGAGGCGCTTGAGCTTCTCCAACGTCCACAGCCGCCCACTCGCCCGCTAGGCGGTGGCACGGCATTCGATTTCAAAGGCGATCAGCCTGTAGCGGTGGTGGATGTACAGTCTTTAGGTTTGGATGCCATCGAACGGCAGGGCAACCTTTTACAGGTGGGGGCAACGGTTACGTTACAAACTCTGCTCGAATTTCCTGAGCTGCCGCTAGCTTTGGGCGATGCAATTTGCCATCAGGCAACCTATAACCTGCGCCACCAGGCAACCGTGGGGGGCAGTCTGGTGAGTGCGAATGGGCGTTCGCCGTTCGGCGTGGTGATGTTAGCCCTGGATGCCCAACTCACCTTGATGCCCGGCGAACGCACCTTGAGCTACGGCGATTTCCTGGCTCTGCGGGATGAATTTTTGGCGGGTCATTTGATCACTCGCATCCAGTTCAACCCGCAGGTGGAACTGGCTTATCAGGCAGTTGCCCGCACACCCGCCGATTTACCCATCGTGTGCGCCGCTCTGGCGCGCTGGCAATCGGGACGCATCCGTCTGGCGCTGGGTGGATGGGGCAAAACCCCCACCCTGGTGCTGGATGGACAGGGGCACGAAGGGTTACGCCTGGCTGCTGAATCCGCCTTCAGCGCCGCCGCAGATGAGTGGGCAAGCGCAGAATACCGCAGTAAGATCGCCGGGGTGCTGGCAAAGCGGTGCTGGGAACAGATTGCCGCAAAGGCAAAGGAAGGCTAACATGGAAATCTCTCTGCTCATCAATCAACAACCCCACACTCTCGAAGTCTCGCCCCACGAGACTCTCTTGAGCGCCTTACGCCGCCTGGGCTACTTTGGGGCAAAGTTTGGCTGCGACACAGGTGAATGCGGGGTATGCGCAGTTTTGGTGGACGGTAAGCCGCTCAACTCTTGCCGTCTTTTGGCAGCCCAGGCAGAGGGCCATGTAATTGAAACGATCGAGTCATTGGGGCAACATCCGCAGCAAGGCTGGAAGCAAACCGAAGGCTTGCATCCAATCCAGCAAGCCTTCATCGAAAGCGGCGCAATCCAGTGTGGGTATTGCACGCCGGCCCAAATTCTGGCTGCTTATCATCTCCTGGAGCATAACCCCAATCCTACCGAAGCTGAAGTGCGGGATGCCCTCTCCGGCGTTCTGTGCCGGTGTACTGGCTACCTGAAACCGGTCGAAGCGGTTTTACGCGCCGCTGCCATGCTGCGTGGCGAGGCCGTTCCTCCTCTGGCTTTTGGCGACCGCGAACTGTTAAGCTTACCGCTTGCCCCCCAATCCCCGGCGGATGAAGAAGGCGGTGGGCAACCTCCGTTCAACGAAGCCCGCACTCAGACCAAAATTTTACCCAAGGTCATCCTCTCGCCCAATGTCCCTGAGCATCAGCGCATCGGCAAACCGGAAAAGAAAGTAGATGCCGTCAAGCTCGCCCAGGGCAAGCCGGCTTTTGCTGCCGACTTCGAGATGCGCGGCTTGTTGTATGCCAAAGTGCTGCGCAGTCCCTACGCTCATGCCCGCATCAAACGCATTGACACTTCTCGCGCCAGGGCTTTGCCGGGCGTGGCGGCGGTGCTCACCTGGCAGGATATTCCGCGTGTGGTTTACTCCACTGCCGGACAATCCGATCCCATTCCCGGTCCGCTGGATACGTTTTCGCTGGATAACAAGGTGCGCTTTGTGGGCGACCGGGTGGCTTTCGTAGCAGCCGAGACCCCCGAGATCGCCGAACAAGCCCTGAAGTTAATCGAAGTGGAATATGAACCCCTGCCGGCGATCTTAGACCCGGCCCAGGCGTTAGACCCCCAGGCACCGCGCATTCACGATGAACCGGAATACGTCAACTTTGCCGAGTCGGACCCCACCCGCAATCTGGCTGCGCACATTCACATTGATATTGGCGATGTCGAAAAGGGTTTTGCCGAAGCCGATTATATCTTCGAGGGGGATTACGAAGTGCCCAAAGTGCAGCAAGCCCATCTGGAACCGCATGTCGCCCTGAGCTATTGGGACGAAGACGACCGTCTGGTGATTCGCACTAGCACGCAGGTGCCTTTCCATGCGCGGCGCATCCTGGCGCCGGTCCTGGGCTTGCCCATCAAACGCATTCGCGTGATCAAACCGCGCATTGGCGGTGGTTTTGGCGGCAAGCAGGAAATCCTGATCGAAGATGTGGCTGCGCATCTGACGATTGCCACCGGACGACCGGTGCTGTATGAGATGACGCGGGAGGAGGAGTTTATCGCTGCCCGTTCGCGTCATCCCATGCGCATTCACCTCAAAACTGGCGTCAAAAAGGACGGCACCATTACGGCAAATGCGATGCGCGTCCTCTCGGATACAGGCGCCTATGGCTGTCATGCCCTGACCGTGACCGGCAACACCGGCCATAAATCGATGGCATTATATGTGGGTGACGGCGAATATCGCAAAAGCCCCAATATCCAGTTTCACGCCGACATTGTCTATACCAATCACCCACCGGCAGGGGCATTCCGCGGTTACGGCGTGCCGCAAGGTTTCTGGCCGGTCGAGCGCCACATGGAAAAGATCGCCCGCGCCCTGCATTTGGATCCGCTCGAATTTCGCCTGAAGAATGCTTTACGGGCTGGCGAACTGCACCCCTTCAGCACGGCCTGGAGCGAGGGGCGTGAACCACGCCCGGAGGTCATCCAGACCTGTGGATTGGAAGAGTGTGTGCGCCAGGGCAAAGCCGCCATCGGTTGGGATCAGAAATTCGGCAATCCAGCCTGGCATGAGGTGCCCGGAAAACCTCACCTGCGGCGCGGCATCGGGGTGGCGCTCGTCATGCAGGGGACAGCCATCCCCTATCTGGATATGGGCGGCGCCAGCATCAAGATGAACGATGATGGCTCGTTCAACTTACTGATTGGCGCCACCGACCTCGGCACCGGCTCGGACACGGTTTTGGCACAAATGGCTGCCGAAGTGCTGGGGGTTGAGCTGGAAGATGTGATCGTCTATTCCTCGGATACCGACTTCACCCCCTTTGATAAGGGTGCCTATGCCTCCAGCACCACCTATATCTCCGGCGCTGCGGTGGTCAAAGCCGCCCAGCAGGTGGCAGAACGCATCCGCTTGCGGGCTGCTCGCATGTTGAACAAGGCAGCCAATGGCAGCGGGGAAGTGACGCCAGAAATGCTCACCCTGCGCGAAGGACGGGTGTTTGCACCCGATGGGCGCAGTGTCACCCTTGCAGAGGTTGCCCATAATGCTTTGCATCACGAAGACCAGGAACAAATCATGGGGGTGGCTTCCTTCTACTCGCCGGTCTCACCGCCGCCCTTTGCGGCTCAGTTTGCTGAAGTGACGGTGGATATCGAGACCGGGCAGGTGACGGTGGATAAACTGGTGATGGCGGTGGATAGCGGCGTGATTGTCAACCCTATCACCGCTTCGGGTCAAATTGAGGGCGGCATGACCCAGGCTTTAGGCTACGCCGTGTGTGAGGAGATGCGCTACGATGAGCAGGGACGCGCCCGCGAGCGCGATTTGCGCCATTACCATATCTTCCAGGCACACGAAATGCCCGAATTGGAGACAATTTTCGTCGAAACCTTTGAGCCTTCTCATCCCTTCGGGGTCAAAGCTGTCGCCGAAATCCCGATGGACGGTGTGGCACCGGCGGTGGGCAACGCAGTCCTGGACGCCTGCGGGGTGAACATCGATGATAACCCCATCACGCCGGAGAAGGTGTGGCGGGCGTTGCAGGCGCAGCGCCAGGAGCAAGGCGTATGAGCAGCATTTATGAAGCCATTGTCGAATTAGAACGGCAAAACCGCCCAGGGGCGCTCTGCACGGTGGTGCGCAGCCAGGGTTCTACCCCGCGCCATACCAGCAGTAAAATGCTGGTTTATGCGGATGGACGTATCTTAGGCACCGTGGGCGGAGGTGAGATGGAACGCCGCGTGATCGAAGAGGCTAAACAAGCCATTCAGATCGGGCAGCCTCGCTATCTCTCTTATAGCATGACCGATCCGTCGCGCGGTGACCCTGGCATTTGTGGAGGTCAGGTGGAAATCTATGTCGAACCGATCAATCCCAGGCCGACCTTAGTGGTCATCGGAGCCGGACACGTTGGCAAAGCGGTTGCCTTTCTGGCGCGCTGGTTGGGCTTCCGCGTTGCGGTTTGGGATGACCGTCCGGAATTCTGCACTCCGGATTTTATCCCTGACGCGGATGAATACCACCTTTGCCCGCTTCCGGAACTGCCTCAACGGATGGAGATCACGCCATGGCACTATCTGGTGCTGACCACGCGCGGCGCAGATTTAGACGTGGCCGGATTGCCAGCTTTGCTACAAAGCCCGGCAGCCTATATCGGCGTGATCGGTTCACGCCGCCGCTGGGCAACCACGCGGAAAAGGTTATTGGAAAAAGGGGTTGAAAAGGAATTGTTAGACCGCGTAATTTCACCGATGGGATTAGAATTAAACGCCGAGACGCCGGAAGAAATTGCCGTGAGCATTCTGGCGGAGATCATTATGCTGCGGAACGGTGGTCACGGCGGTAGAATGCACTTAACGGTAGCGGAGAAATCTATAGAAATGGAGTGAACAATGTGGCACAACTATCATAGCGTAACTTCTCTGGAAGAAGCCGTTCAAATCCTGGCGAAGGAAAAGGAAAAAGCCCGCATCGTCGCCGGTGCAACCGACCTGATCCTCGAGATCGAACGCAACGTGCGGCGGGGTATTGAGACGTTAATCGACATCACGCGCGTCCCGAATTTAGACCAGATCGTTTTGGACGAAGATGAGGTGATCCACCTTGGTCCAATGGTGACGCACAATCATTGTGTTGCCTCGAAGCTGTTACACGAACGTGCCTTCCCGTTGGTGGCAGCAGCGTGGGAGGTGGGCGCGCCGCAAATCCGCAATCGCGGCACGGTTGCCGGCAATCTAATCACGGCTTCGCCGGCAAACGATACGATTCCCCCTCTGATGGCTCTCAATGCCAGAGTTACCTTGCTGTCTGCTCGAGGCGAGCGCGTTGTGCCGCTGAGTGAGTTCTACAAAGGTGTGCGTCAAACGGTGATGTGCGCGGATGAACTGCTGGTAGATATCTCCTTCCCTGCCATGCGCGCCAATCAACGCGGCACCTTTATTAAACTCGGCTTGCGCAAAGCCCAGGCGATTTCGGTGGTCAACGCAGCCGTGTTGCTCACCTTTGCCGAGGACGACTCCAAACCCCTCCAGGAGCGGCGTATCGAAAGCGCTGCCATCACGTTAGGGGCAGTGACACCGATTATCGTCCATGCCGAAGAGGCAGAACAAGCCCTGATCGGGAAAACTCTGACCGAAGAGGTCATCGAAGAAGTCAGTCGTCTGGCACAGACCTCCGCCCGTCCGATCGATGATGTGCGCAGTTCAGCCGATTACCGCTACGAAATGGTGCGGGTGTGCGTGGCGCGAGCCTTGCGCCAGATCGCTCAGGGCGTCGAAACCCAGGCTGTGCCCTCCGATCCGGTGCTGTTGTGGGGCAAAGACTACAACGGGCATGCCCCAGCTCTGGAGGCGACGGTGGCGCATCAACGCCAGGATGAAATTGTGACCACCGTAAACGGCAGGGAATATCGGGTGCGCGGTGCTTCGCATAAAACCCTGTTGCGCTTTATCCGCGAAGATATCGGCTTGACCGGTACAAAAGAAGGTTGTGCTGAAGGCGAGTGCGGCGCCTGTACGGTCTTTCTGGATGGGATGGCGGTCATGTCCTGTCTGGTGCCGGCGCCGCGTGCCCATGGCGCTCAGATCGTCACCATTGAGGGTCTGGCTCAGGGTGAGCAATTGCACCCGGTTCAACGCACATTCATCGAAGAAGGGGCGGTGCAGTGTGGTTATTGCACACCTGGCTTCTTAATGTCGGCTGCAAAATTACTGGAAGAAAAACCCCAACCCAGCCGCGAAGATGTCCAGTGGGCGATCAGCGGCAACCTGTGTCGTTGCACGGGGTATTATTCCATCGTGCGTGCCATTGAAAAAGCTGCGCAATTGATCCATGAGTAAATACGCCCGCTTTGATCGACGTCCACCTCCAAAAGAGCGCCCCTGGATGGTGCATCCCATCTGGCGCGGCATCGGCTGCCTGATGCTGCTCATCATCCCGGTCATGTCCTATGCGGCAGCAGCCCTGATTGTCGAGTCGAACCTGCTGAGTCGCTGGATCGTGATGCCCCCTGAGTTGATGATCACGGTGCGCATCCCTTATGTGCCCCTGCCCCCGATTCCGCACCTTTTTGCCAACCTGCTGGTCGGATTGGTATTGATGGTATTGGGATTTGGGGCACTAACCATCCTTTACACGCTGATCTTTCGCCTCAGTGGAGGGTCATTCCTGACCCCCCTTGACGCCCCGCCGGTTTACCGTCCGCGGCGCCGACGGCGATAGGGAGCAATCGCTCAGCCTGCCGCATCTGACCGTTATGGTTCAATACGGAATCCAGAGCGGCACGCCATGGAAGAGAAAACCAGCGATCAGCCCAACCTGCGCCAGGTGGTAGGTTACGGTAACCAGCATCTCGCCGCTGCGGATGGGCTGACCGAATTCATCGTGCGCCAGTATCGAGTCTGAAATGTAAAACAGGGTTGCCCCAAAGGCGGAGAGCAGGGCAGCCGGAGGAAGCCAGTCACCTCTCAGAAGCGTGTTTAAAGCCGAAGCCAGCATCAGGCTGATGGCACTGATGTAAATTGTCACCGGCAGCACCATGCTTTTGCGGTCCGGTTTCGCTTTGAGGATTTGAATCAATCGTCCTCCGTTAAAGAAACTGACCAGGCAAACCGCAATCACGATGCCCAGGGTGGGGAGCGAAAGCAGCGGACGGGGTTGGTTAAAGCCAAGCACATACGCAATCTGGGCGATCAGGAAGGAAACCAGGCCCCACATGAAGAAGCCCGGACGGGCTTTCAACAAACCTTTGAGCAAGAAAATATCGCCAAACAGGGAAAAGATCAGCGCAACCCCAAAATACATTCCGCTTCCCTGCCATCCTCCGGCGCGGCTGAACCATACGATCAACAGAATCAGCACCAGTGGTTTGGTGAGGTAGCGCAGCCGATAAAGATCGCGAAAGACCGCATACCAGTCTACAAGAGCAATGATCAAAACCAGGAAAAACCAGAGATTAATCATTTTGACAATCCCTCCATAGAGAAATGTATAGAGATATTGTACACGATGTCTGGTAGCGGACAGCCTTTTTTCTGGTATGAAAGTTGTAACGCTAGCGTTGGAACCCGGCTCACGCAAAAAGAGGTTTTTATGTATAATTCCTTTAGTTACACGATGACCCTGTCCCGAATTCAACGTCCGCATCAGCGATTTATCCCTACGGTCGCTTCCTACCCCCGCGACGGTATCCTGCTTGTCACCGAAGCCGGACAGATTTTGTTTGCCAATCAAAGCGCCGAAGCCCTGCTGGGTATTCCTATCCAGAAGCTGTTTGAAGAGCCTTTTCCCTACCCTCTTGAGGTAAACCAACCCAGAACCATCGAGGTCTCGCATCCCAACGGTGAAACCGTGCGGTTTGAAATCAGCGTACAACCAGCCTATAGCACCAACGGACAGGTCTATCTGGTGACCCTGCATGATCTAAAAAGCCGTTTATTGATGGAACAACGCCAGAATTTGTTAGCCCAGGCGTTTGAGACCACCCCCGAAGGGATTTTCATTACCGATGCCCAAGGACAGATCCTGCTTGCAAACCGCGCCTTTTCTGAAATTACCGGCTATAGGGTTGAGGAAGTCATAGGCAAGGATGCCCTGGCGTTTCATTGCGATCAACGGGATGCCGAATTTTACCGCCAGATGTGGCATTCACTTACCCTGACCGGGGCGTGGCAGGGTGAAATCTGGAATCGCCGCAAAGACGGCGAAGTGTATCCCGAATGGGTCACGATCAGCACCGTGAAGGACGAGAAGGGGCGCATCTCGAACTATATTGCCATTTTTGCCGACATTTCCACCCGCAAACAGGCGGAAGAGCGCCTGCGCTTCCTGGCAACCCACGATCCCCTGACCGGCTTACCCAACCGCGAGCTTTTCCACGATCGTCTCAATCAGGCGCTGGTGCGTTCCCGGCGCGCTCGCATTGGACAATCTGAAAAATGGAAACTGGCTGTTTTCTTGTTGGATCTGGACAACTTCAAGGAGATTAATGACACGTTGGGGCATGGTTGGGGCGATCAGGCGCTGAAAGTGGTTGCAGAACGATTACAATCCTGTGTGCGCAAGAGCGATTCGGTTTCCCGCCTGGGCGGAGATGAATTTACCATCCTTTTGGAGGGGATTGCAAGTAAAGAGAGTTGCGGCATTGTCGCAAACAAAGTGCTGAATGCCGTCAGCCAACCCATTGAATTAAGCGGACGGGTCTTTCATCTCAAAGCCAGCCTGGGAATTAGCGTTTATCCCGATCATGGGGAGGACGGTGAGACGTTGTTGAAGCACGCCGATGTAGCGATGTATCAGGCAAAGCAACACGGAGGCGTTTTTCGCTTCTTCCAGAACGCTCACTGACCAGGGCACGACATACTCCAACCGCTGCGGGCAGATTTCAACGATAGAGTCCACCGCAAGAACGAACTCCAGCAAGCGCTGTTTCGAATCAGGCTATTTGTGGGAGAGCCGATAAAGACCGACTGCTGGCAGGCAAGTTATGGCAGAAATTCGCCGCTGGTGGGGTCAACCCCGCTATCAATATAACCGCTGACCAATTCGCTGATCATTTGCTCGGTGAAAGCCTGTCTGCCTGGGCTGAAGAGTTCCTCATTAATGTACGTGAGCGTCAGGGATAAATTGACGTCTTGACCGCCTTTGCCCTCTAAAAGGGCCGGTATCAGCGAACGCAATTCGGATGCCAGGTCAATGCTCTGAATCGAAACAATCCAGCGCTCGCCCAGGGTAGGTGGAGGCGGCTGATCGGAGATCAGGTTAAAACCAGCCTGCCCAAAGGCGGTTAACCATTCCAGGGCAGGTTGGTGGAAAAAGACCGTCTTGACCGACCAGGTTTGAAAATAGGCGATCAGGCTATCCACATCTAAAGAAGTGGAGGTGGATGAGAGCTGTCCATAGAGGGGATAGGTCGGGACGGGAAAGGGCGGGTAGAGGGGTTGGCAAAGACCGCAGAAGTAGCGCACACCGTTGCGGAAGGCGTTCTGAGCTGCTTTTCCTTCGGTGGTGTTTGAATCGCTCACAACGGCAACACGCCAATCTTCGGTGACGGCAGCTGCAATGAAACCGGCCACAAAACCCTCCCAATCTGGGCGGTAGGGCTGGGCCGTGATGACGCTTAAGTTCGTTTGAGGGCTCAGGGAGGCATGACCAACTGCCAGAAATTGGGTTTGGGGGGCTGATTCCGCCAGCGCAGCAAGGTCGATTCCGTCCGGAAGGATCACAACGAGAGGGATGGGACGGCTCTGAATTTCTTCGACGGTGATCGAAGGCTTGATTTCAAAAAGCAGGTTCTCCTGACGAGCTATTTCGGCTAAAACGGAATTGGTCTCGTTAAACCATGGCGTTCCCTCTGCCTGAGGGGCAATTAAGACAATGGCAGGTGGAAAGGGGGTTGGCGTCAGGGTTGGTTCGGGGGTAAACGTGGCAGTAGAGAGAGGGTTCGCCGCCGTTGGCGTGCTATCAACGCTGCCTGTGCAGGCAGTCAGCAACAAGAAAGCGATCAGAAGGGGGAAACAGGAACGAATCCAGATGTGCTGCATGACCTCGATCCTTGGATAGGTTGGAAGGTATTGTATCATGAGCCGTTAGATACCTTGACAAGGAAGAGGGAATATACTCTTCGGCTACCTTGCTGACGCATAAGCAACGCTCTAAGGGACTTGCCCGCGATCCGGGCAAAGAAAGACCGCCGGATAACATCCCGAAGCGGTCAGTGTCAATTATAATCAAGAAGGTTATGCCGGCGGTCTGAGAAGAAGGCAACGCTCCCGTTCCGGTTGGCAGGGCTGGAGCTACGTCCTTCTCAGGTGGGAAGATTCCGGGCATGATCGAGAGCGGATAACTCTTCTGGAGGTGTCAATTTGAGTGCCAAGGATGAACTCGAGCAGATTGCTCAACAAGTAGCCCAATGCCAGTTATGCGAATTGCACTTTTCGCGCAAACGGGCTGTACCCGGTGAAGGCCCTGCGAATGCTGAAATTATGTTTATCGGCGAAGGGCCTGGCTTTCATGAAAACGAACAGGGGCGACCTTTTGTCGGGGCAGCCGGGAAGTTCCTGGATGATTTGCTGGAAAAAATCGGGATGCGGCGAGACCAGGTATATATTACCAACGTGGTGAAGTGTCGTCCTCCCTCCAATCGCGATCCCAAACCGGAAGAGGTGGAGATTTGCACCCGCCATTACCTTGAACGCCAGATTCAGGCTATCAATCCGAAAGTCATTATCACTCTGGGGCGGTATTCTATGGGGCTCTTCCTTTCCAACGCAAAAATCTCTGATGTGCACGGGCAGTCTTTCTGGGTAAAAGGTCGCTTAATTGTACCGATGTATCACCCGGCTGCCGGCTTGCACCAAATTTCCCTCAAACCGACGATTGAAAAAGATTTTTTGCGTTTACCAGAACTGCTGGAAAAATCGAGACAAGTCGGGCCGGAAAGCACCTCTCCACCAACCTTTGACTCGGATCAACCAGCCAGACAACTCTCCCTCTTCTAAGGTGAATAGATGAACAATATCAAAGATACCCTGCTGGAAAAACTGGAGCAAAAAACAGCCCAGGTTGCCATCCTGGGGATGGGCTATGTGGGTTTGCCATTAGCGGTGGTCTTTGCCGAAGCTGGTTTTCGGGTGATCGGCATCGATCCCGATGAGCGCAAGGTGGCAACCATCCGGCGTGGTGAGAGCCACATTCAGGATGTCCCGGCAACAACAGTGCAGGCTCTCGTGCAAAGCCAGAAACTGCACGCCACCACCGATTTCTCGGTCATCCGAGAGGTCGATGCAGTCAGCATCTGTGTACCCACACCGCTGCGGAAAACCGGTGATCCCGATCTCTCTTTTATCCTGGACGCTACCGACCAGTTGGGACAATATGTTCATCCTGGGATGGTGGTCGTCCTGGAGTCAACCACCTATCCGGGCACGACACGCGAGATTCTTCTGCCTCGTCTGGAACAACGTAACGGCGTGGTGGTGGGAGAAAATTTCTTTCTTGCGTTCTCGCCGGAACGGGTCGATCCGGGACGCACCGACTGGACGACCTACAACACCCCCAAAGTTGTTGGCGGCATCACCCCCGCCTGTACCGAAGTCGCCAGCCGCTGGTATCAACAAGCCCTGCAGACGGTTGTGCCGGTTTCCTCTGCCGAGGTTGCCGAGATGGCAAAGCTACTCGAAAACACCTTCCGCATGATCAATATCGGCATGGTCAACGAGATGGCCATCATGTGCGATCGGCTGGGAATCGATGTATGGGAGGTAATCGACGCCGCCGCAACCAAGCCCTTCGGCTTTATGAAATTTACACCCGGCCCGGGCCTGGGAGGGCACTGTATTCCGATTGACCCGCTGTATCTTTCCTGGAAACTGCGCGCCCTGAAATACACCGCCCGCTTTATCGAATTGGCCTCCGAGATCAACACCAATATGCCCCGTTATGTGGTGGGGAAGGTTCAGGATGCCCTCAACGAGCAGGGCAAAGCGCTCAAAGGCAGCAGGGTGCTGGTGCTGGGTGCAGCCTATAAAGCGGATATCGACGACCTGCGCGAATCGCCAGCCCTGGACGTGATTGGGTTGCTGCATCAGAAAGGCGCACGGGTGAGTTATCATGACCCCTATATACCATCATTGAACCACGATGGGCTGGACTATCAAAGCGTTCCTGATCTGATGGAAGCGGTTCGGCAGGCAGATTGTGTGGTCATCATCACCAATCACAGCAGCTATAACTACACCGCCATCCTCGAAAACGCCCATTTGATCGTTGACACCCGCAACGCTCTGGGGAAGCTCGGTAAAGGAAATCCGAAAGTGGTCAGATTGTGAAGAAAAAAGACAACGAATGAGGAACGAATAAACGAATGCAACGAATGAATTAGGAACGAATAAACGAATGCAACAAATGAATGAGGAACGAATAAACGAATGCAACGAATGAATTAGGAACGAATAAACGAATGCAACAAATGAATGAGGAACGAATAAACGAATGCAACGAATGAATAAAGAGGAGCAAATAAACGAATTTTCCAGCCAGTTTGGAGCGGACTGAAGTCCGTTCCCAAAACGTGAATAGTCAGACCAATTCCATTCATTACGTTAGCCCACTAGGTTTCAACGACCTAAGTCAGGGCGTTCGCTCGCCGAAATGTCTGAATATAGCGATCAGAAACCAAGTCACAACCAGATGCTGGAGGGGACGATGGTCAACAAGAATGCGAAGCCAGGCTTAATCGATGATAACCTCAACGGTCTTACCTATAAAGTGATTGGAATTGCGATGGATGTCCATAATGATTTGGGACCTGGACATCGCGAAGTTACTTATCATAATGCCATGTCCCAGCGATTTAGGGACGCGGGATTGATAGCTGAGCGCGAACCGACACTTCCGATCTACGATGAGAATGGTAGCTTGGTCAATTTTTATAAGCCCGATCACCTCGTTGAGCAGCTTCTTTTGGTAGAATACAAAGCACATTTTTATCCATTGACGAATGACGAGATTGCTCAGTGCATTGACTACTTTGCTGCCTCGGATTGTCAGGTCTTACTCCTTTTTAATTTTGGTAGAAGCCGTTTGGAATGGAAAAGACTTTTTCCACCGACTCACATCTTAGCCCACCGACGTAAACGTTGGCGGCGTTGAAAGAGTGATGAAAGTGTCATGTAACGTGCCACCTCATATTGACACTCTTTGTATTTTCCTATTAATGGCTGAGTTTTTGCGCTCTCTCAAATCAGTGATTTGTTATGAGCGGCATTCCCTTACCTGCTGGCATAGCTACCTGGAGTTATCTAATTTGGATAATCACACATCAACATCCTCTCAAACCTATCATCTCTGCAGGAAATCTTCTTATCTCCTTATCCTGCCCCTTGGGAAATCGCCCCCCTCTCTTCGTCCACCCAACCAAAACGATGCAAAAGTCTTTCATTCGCTTACTCGATTCTGGTATAGCCAGTTCAACCCATGTCATCCTCTCTTCCCTCCCTGCTGCTTGGCAGGACTTTACAATTCGTTTATTCGTTTCCCATTCGTTGGCTTACTTCTTTCCCGCTAAACGCCTATGAACCATTACTTACTCACTGGAACAGCCGGCTTTATTGCCGCTCGAGTGGCAGAACGATTGCTGCAAGCAGGTCACGCTGTTTATGGCGTGGATAACCTGAACGATGCGTATGACGTTCGCCTGAAGGAATACCGTCTCAGAAAACTTCAACAGTATGAGCATTTCACGTTCGAGCGCCTGGATATTGGCGAAGCCGAGGCGGTGCGGGCGTTGTTTGCGAAAATGCCCGCTGAGGGCTGGCAGGCCGTGATCAACCTGGCTGCCCGGGCAGGGGTGCGCCAGTCGTTGCTCGACCCGTGGGTGTATTACCAGACCAACGTCACCGGAACGCTCAATTTGCTGGAGGCCTGCCGCACGCATGGAGTTAAAAAATTTCTTCTGGCTTCCACCTCGAGCGTGTATGGAGCAAAGGCACCCTTACCCACCCCTGAAGAGGCTTCCAGCGATTTTCCGCTCCAACCCTATGCTGCCAGCAAAAAAGCGGCTGAGGTGATGTGTCATACCTATCATTATCTCTATGGGTTGGACATTAGCGTGGTGCGCTATTTCACCGTCTATGGGCCAGCCGGTCGACCGGATATGGTCATGTTTCGCTTTGTGCAGGGGATACTGGAGGGCAAACCGATCACCATCTACGGCGATGGCACCCAATCCCGCGGCTTCACCTATGTAGAGGACATTGCTGAGGGCACGATTTTAGCTCTGCAACCGTTAGGATATGAGATTGTGAACCTGGGTGGGCATGAGACCATTCAAATCGGTGAATTATTGAACCTCTTCGAACAATTAACCGGGCGACGGGCACAGGTTAACTATGCGCCTGCCCATCCGGCGGATATGTATGCCAATTGGGCAGATACGCGCAAAGCCCAAACCCTGTTGGGATGGCACCCCAAAGTCGGCCTACAGGAGGGGGTGAGAAGCCTGGTGGAGTGGTATCAGCAGGAGCGCGATTGGGCAAGCCAGGTGAAAACATGAGTTCGAGCTGGGTCGTGCGCCTGCGCGTTTGGGGCGCTGCCTTATTTGCCAATCCCCTCTTGCGGCGGGTGGTAAAAAACTCTGCTTATCTGTTTAGCGCCACCGGAATCTCGGCGGCGATTGGCATGCTACAGGGAATTCTCACCGCGCGCCTCCTGGGGGTGGAAAATTTTGGCATCCTGGGTGCAATCACGGTTTTCACCAGCGTGATCAACCGTTTTGCTTCCTTCCGCATGAGCGAGCTGGTAGTGCGCTATGTCGGCGAGTTTGAAGAACGGGGCGAACAAGAGCAAGCCGCCGCCCTGTTCAAGGGGGCAGCGCTGGTGGAAATGGGCGCTTCGCTGGTTGCCTTTGCGCTCATCTGGGCATTGGCGCCGTTCGGCGCTCGCTGGCTGGCGAAGGATATCCAAACGGTAACCTGGTTTACCCTCTACGGTTGGATTGTGATCGCCAACCTGATCGCAGAATCTTCGACTGGCTTGTTGCAAATTTTCGATCGCTTTCGCCGTATGGCATGGTTGCAGGTTGGCGGCAGTCTGGTGACCTTGCTTTTAATCGGGTTTGCCTATCTCAACCACAGCGGCCTGGCAGGCGTGCTGTGGGCTTATATCCTGGGCAAGTCGGTTGGAGCTTTGGGTTTCACCGTTGCGGCACTGCGCGAAGCACAAGTCCGCTGGGGAGGGCGCTGGTGGCAAGCACCTTTGAATCGCTTGCGACCAAAATTTGGCGAACTGGCGCGCTTTGCTCTTAGCACCAATCTCAGCGCCTCGCTCAGTCTGATCAACAAAGACAGTGAACTGTTATGGATTTCCTTCTTGCGCAATCCCCTCGAGACAGGGTATTATAAACTGGCGCTTTCGCTGATCAATATTGTGCAAATGCCGGTCAGCCCCTTGCCGCAAGCCACCTATCCAGAACTCGCGCGTGAAATGGCACGCCGCAACTGGCAGGGCGTGCGCGCCTTGTTGCGGCAGGGGAGCCTGCTCGCCGGTGGATATACCCTGCTGGCTGCCCTTTGCCTGGCGGTCTTGGGCAAGCCACTCATCCGTTTTCTCTATACCGAGCCCTATCTGCCGGCATATCCGGCTCTCCTGATCCTGCTGGGGGGCTTTCTGGTCGCCAACACATTCTACTGGCATCGCTCTGCCTTGCTCGCCATCGGTCGGGCAGAATTCCCTGCCCAGGTGAATTTTGTCTTAGCCATCTTGAAGATCGGCGGCATCTTTTTGCTGGTGCCGCGCTTCGGGTATTTAGCCAATGCTGCCCTGCTTTCTGCCTCGTATCTGCTTGGCGTCAGCGTTTCGGTCGGGGTGTTCGCCCTGACCCTGCGGCGGCGGGCAGACCAATCGGTTGTCCAGAGTTTGCCATGAGAGTAGGTTTCGTTTTACCTGCTTTGCAAAAGCCGAGCGGCTGGCGCAGTTACGCGCTGGGGCTGATCGGCGAACTGCTGGATGAGGTGGAAGCAGTCTTGTTTGTTGCCAAAGAGGAAGCAACTGCAGCGAAAAGGGATTTTCCCCAAGTGCCCATCTTTATTCTGCCTGCCACTCAAAGCGCTTCTTTGCAAAGCCCGAGCGGAGGCTTGCGATTGTGGCAAACCTTCCGGGCGATCCATTCTTTAAACATATCCTTAGACCTGGTGCATTCGTTCGAGGCTTACCCGACCGGTCTGGTGGGACACTGGCTGGCCAGGCGGTGTCATTGTCCCCATATCCTCACTGCCCACGGCACTTACGGGGTGATCTGGAAAGCCTCGATTTTTGATCGTCTTCTCTATCGGCAGGTGCTCCGTTCAGCAGCCCATCTCTGCCCGGTCTCTCAGGCAACTGCCCGGCGGATTGAGCAAGCTTTTGGGGATGTGCTCAGGCAGGTTCCCATCACCGCGATATGGAATGGCAATCAATATACCCAGCGCGTCTCCTCTGAAGTAGCCCTGCAACGACGTCTGCCGCAGAGCCCGACTCTGCTCAGTGTGGGGGAAGTCAAACCCCGCAAAGGGTATCATGTATCTCTGAAAGTTTTTGCTCGCTTGCAGAAAGAACTTCCCAATGTGCAATATGAGATTATCGGCAACTGTCCGAACAACGCCTACACCCACAGCTTGAATGAGATCATTCGCCAAAACGGCTTAACGGGCGTTCGCTTCCATGGCGCAGTGAGCGAGGCAGAGCTGGCACGCTTCTATCAGCAAGCCAGCCTGTTTTTACTGACTCCTCAGGATGGCGTGGGGGCGCAAAAACTGGCTTTTGAAGGTTTTGGGCTGGTCTATCTGGAAGCCGGAGCTTACGGCTTACCGGTGATTGCCAGCGATTGCGGCGGAGTTGCCGAAGCGGTGCGGCAGGGCGAGACCGGATTCGTTTTTGCCCAGGACGATGTCGAAGGGATGGCGCAGGCTGCGCTTCGACTGTTGACCGATGAAGAACTTAACCGCCGCATGGGATTGGCAAACCGCCGCTGGGCGGAGACGCTCACATGGAGACGTGCAGCCGAAGAATTTCTGAAGATTTACAGGAAGGCGGTGAAAGAGACGTGAAAATTGTCGTCATCGCACCCTCAGCCTTGCCTTCCCGCAGAGCAAATGCCATTCAGACGATCCGCATGGCGCACGCCTTTGCCCGCCTGGGGCATGAAGTTTTATTGGTGGCTTACGCCCCTCACCCCCAGCCTCTCTCCCAGGAGGAGAGGGGAGATGGTCTCCCTTCTCCCTTAGGGAGAAGGGTTGGGGATGAGGGATTAGAACAGCCCTCACCTCCAGCCCCTCTCGCACAGGAGGAGTCGGGAGAAAGCCCTCACCCCCCGCCTCTCTCCCAAAGGGCGAGGGGGGATGGACTCCCTTCCCCCTTAGGGGGAAGGGTTGGGGATGAGGGATTAGTATCACCCCCACCCCCCTCCTCTCTCCCGCAAGGCGAGAGGTGGAGCTGGGAGGCGCTGGCGGAGGAGTATGGCCTGGAGTGCCCCTTTGAGATTCGCTGGCTAGGGGCAAAGCCCTGGGCACGACGTTATGACTTTGCCCTCCAGGCTGTCTGGCAGGCACATCGCTGGGGAGCTGACTGGATTTTTACCCGCCTGCCGCAGGCTGCGGCTTTGGCGAGTCTGCTGGGGATAAGGACCGTCTTTGAGGCGCATGATCTGCCGCGCGGTGCGGCGGCGCGTCTTTTTCGCCTGTTTCTGCTGGGAAGAGGGGCAAAACGGGTGATTGCCATCTCACAAGCCTTGGCAGATGACCTGCAGAAGCGTTTCCCCGATCTGGGCAAGCGCGGGGCGGGCTTTCTGCACCTGGCGCCAGATGGGGTGGACTTAAGCCGCTACACTCCTTTGCTTTCCCCGGCTGAAGCCCGCAAAAAATTGCGGGAGCGGGGATGGGAACTGTGTGAAGGATTTATTGCTGGCTATACCGGACACCTGTATGGTGGGCGCGGGGCAGACCTGATCGTTGCGCTGGTATCCAGGCTACCTGAGGTGCATTTTCTGATCGTCGGAGGGGAAGGAGAGCAACGCCAGCAGCTTGATCACCGCTTTCGCTCACAGGGTTTGACCAATACCACCTTAACCGGCCTGGTTGCTCCCAGTCAGGTGGCACTGTTTCAAATGGCAAGCGATGTCTTGCTGATGCCTTACCAGGAAAAGGTGGAGGCTTCTTCCGGCGGGGATATTGCCCGCTATCTCAGCCCGTTGAAACTCTTTGAGTATCTTGCCAGTGGTCGCCCGATTCTGACCAGCGATCTCCCCGTTCTCAGGGAGATCGTGACTGCTGAAAACGCGATTCTCTTACCCGGGCAGGAGATTGGCGCCTGGGAGAACGCTCTGCGAAGGCTGATTCAAAATCCGCCTGAGCGTCATAAGCTGGGCGAGGCTGCTCGACGGACTGCCGAAGGATATAGCTGGGAAAATCGGGCGGCGCGCATCCTGGCTGATTAAACGAGAATCCAGGCCGGTCTGTAAGCCGCATTCTGTCCAGCGGTCCCGCCTGGTTGCGCCGCAGCACAACCTGACAGCCGCCTGGGTGATCATCTCTCTAAGGGCACGCGTAGCCGCGCACCTCATGCGGCCTACCCGGGACTCGGGCTTTTACACCAGGAAGCGAGCAGCTTCCCCGCTTGCGCGCTTGTCCCTGCTTGGCCTTGCTCCCGACGGGGGTTACCTGGCCAACCGCATTGCTGCGGATGCCGGTGGTCTCTTACACCACCGTTTCACCCTTACCCTGTCTGGATCGACAAGGCGGTATGTTTCTGTGGCCCTATCCGGCGGGTTACCCCGCCCCGGGTATTACCCGACGTCGCGCTCTCTGGAGTGCGGACTTTCCTCAGCTCTGACAAGGCAGAGCCGCGATCACCCGACCGACCTGGCGCATCTTTATCATACCGAAAATTTTGGAGAGAGTCAAGCAGGCGGAAGATGCAGGTCAGTCAGGGTTATCGTCCGCCACCGGCTGGTCGAAAGATTTGCACTTCGTCGCCGTCCTGAAGTATGCGCTGACGATTGGGTTCAAGCTGGCCGTTGACTGCACAAGCCGCTTGAAGAGGCAGGTCAAAATGTTCCAGCACAGTTTGGAGAGAACTGCCTTCGGGAAGTTCAAGGGTTGTCCGACCGCGCGCCTCCGGCGGCAGTTTCTCTCGAAAGATGCCAAACAAAACCACCTTAACCTTCATGCCTTTTCGTACACTTCGGGGTTGACGCAGTGAGGCAACCGGCGTCCTTCTAAACCGGCCAGCAAATTCTCGCACGCCAGTTCTGCCATACGGCGGCGTGTGTTGCGGGTTGCCGAGCCGATATGAGGCACAATCAGACAATTCGGTTGAGCATACAACGGATGGTCGGGAGGTAAAGGTTCGGGATCGGTTACATCCAGGGCTGCACCGCCAATCCAGTTTTCTTGGAGAGCTTTTTGCAAGGCATCCATCTGCACAACCGGCCCGCGGGCGGTGTTGATCAGGATAGCGTGAGGCTTCATCATGCGCAATTGCTCTTCCCCGATCAAGCCCCGCGTCTCCGCTGTCAGAGGAACATGCAGGGTCACGAAATCGCTCTGGCGCAGCAGTTCAGGCAGCTCAACACGGGTTGCGCCGAGTTCGGCTTCCACTTCGGGGGGCAAGGGAATGTCGGTGTAGAGGAACTTCATTCCAAAGCCCTTTGCACGCTGCGCAACGGCACGCCCGATCTTGCCCATACCCACAATGCCCAACGTTGCCCCTTCCAGGTCAGCCCCCAGCCAGCCAGCTGGTGACCAGGTCGTCCAGCGCCCCTCACGAGCATCCCGACTTGCCTGGGGAATTTGGCGAGCTGCTGCCAGTAACAACGCCATGGTCAAATCGGCGGTGGCAGCGGTCAGGACGCCCGGCGTATTCCCAACCGGGATTCCTCGCGCCGTGCAAGCTGCCACATCAATGTTGTCATAGCCAACTGCCATATTGCTGACAACGCGCAGGTTTGGTGCGCGCTGCAACAAATCTCCATCGACGCGAATGGTGAGCAGACAGAACAACCCTTCGGCTTCGCCGAGATAGGGTTCAAGCGCCGGGTCGAAGTGGGTGGCATCCCAGGGGCCAACGACCGTACGGCACTTGCCTTCCAGCTTTGCCAGCCATTCCGGCGGCAAGGAGTGGGTGAGTATGACCAGGGGGAGATTTTGTTCTGCCATGTTATACCTCTTTGAAAAAATAGAATCAGGGTTCAACGCGTGGATTGACCCAAACAGCCCAGTCTTGAGCAGAAGAGCCATTTGCCAAAACAACCAGTGCAAACTGCACCGTTTTCCCGGCCAGGCTACTGAGATCAATGTTGACATCAATTAAGTTGCCGTCGCAACTATCCGTCCAGCTCCCGAGCGGATAAAGGGTGCCGCCCTCTTTGTAGTTGATCTGAAATTTTACATTTCCAACCCCACAGGTGCCGTCCGCTTTGGCGAGAAAGCCCAGTCTGGCGCGCAACCGATCGCCGGCGACCACCGTATAAGGTGGGAACAAGCCTGAGATGACGCCATCATCCACCCACATTGGGTGGGTTTCGAGGATTTTCGACGGCGATGAACCATCTTCCAATCTATAGCCACCACGATAAAGGACAAAACCATTGGCATCGCCCTCCGAGCCGCCAAAAGCCAGCACTGTACCTCCGGTGCAAGGTGAACCACAGCTAACCCACTCGGCCTCCGGGGCGCGGCTATAGAGGTCGAAACCGGTAGAAACCACGCTGGTTGGCGTGGGCAGAACAACACGAATTTCGACATAGAACGACTTACCCTGATAACCGCCGATGACCGGCAACAACACGCCGCTGGCATTGCGAATCCGCCAGTAGCCGCGATATTTGCCCTCGCTGGCGGGTGCGGTGAGGGCGACCGAGAGATCGATCTCCTGACCGGGGTTAACTGTACCAATTGGAATCGAAGCGCTGCCGCCCATCGCATCTCCACTATCGAATACCAGACTATAGCCCGACCACGTGCAGGTACCCGTGTTTTGGATGCGCCAGGTCTTGGTGAAGGTCTGATTCGGGGCAAATTTCGTCCCGTCCGGCACCGTGACATCTTTGATATAGCGCGCCTGATCGCAAACCTGGGTATTCGTGGGGGTTGGTGGGAGGGGCGTCGGAGATTCGGTAGCGGTTGGCGGTCCTTCGGTGAGGGTGGGAGAAGCCTCGACCGAAGGAGAGGTTGCCGCTGGCGGGGTCAGACTGCCGATGAGGCTGGCAAAAGCTGTCTGAGTGAGTTGGGCTTCCATCGTCTGTGCCGCCGCCGTATAGATGGCTTCGGGTTGGGGTGTGGCAGGAGATGCAAAAAGACTACAAGCCAGGGATGCGAGCAAGGTAACTACCAGCATCCCCATCCATTCTTTCTTCAGGGTTTTCATTCTCTTCTCTCCTTTCCTCCAATGGCAAACGGGAATCAACTCATAAAGTGTGCTTCTCTTTGCAAGGCTTCGAAAAACGCAGTCATCACCGCCTGGCGCTCGATAGCGAGCTGGCGGGCGGTGGGAGTGAATAGCCGATCCTTCAAATGGCGTAATTTGAACCAGTATTCATGGTAAGCGCTATGCATTTCTTCCTTGTCTAAAACACCTTTTTCCAGAAAAAGAGACGAGGGAGGGGTATAAACCGGCATCCCTTTCTGGATAGCCCGGGCAATGGCCCGCGCTGCCCCGATGGCTCCAATGGCATCCAGTTTGTCGGCATCGAAAACAACTTTGGCTTCCAGCGTTTGCGGAGCTTCGGATGCATTTCGGAAACGATGGGAGCGAATACAATGTTGCACAGCCGTAATTTGTTCCTCACTCCAACCAGCCTGGCTCAACACCCGGGCAGCAAGCTCGGCTGCGGCCAGATGATGCTCCTTGCGGGAGACAAAAGCCGCTCGTTCCCGATCGACCGCATCATGCAGGTAGGCAGCCGCGCGCACAATCTCGATTTGAGCCCCTTCGCTGGTAGCTATCTTCTCAGCCAAAGCCACCACGCGGCGGACATGCTCGATACCATGCACGGGATCGGCTGGATCATACCAGGACCGTAAGGTTTCCAGGCTCCACATGACTTGTTTGCTACCCGCTATCCCTGGGGCTAGACCGGATACAGGCGACCCTTCTTGATGACCGCTTTGACCAGATTGGTGCCGAATCGATAGCCCAGATGACGATAATCCTCCACATCGAGGACGATCAGGTCACCTTGTTTACCGACCTCAATTGAGCCAATCCGATCGGCACGTTGAATGGCAGCCGCAGCGTTGATCGTTGCTGCAGCAATTGCCTGAGCAGGGGTAAGGCCCATATAACGGCACGCCAGCGCGATGGCAAACTGCATATTGCCACACCAGGCTGTACCGGGGTTTAAATCCGTGGCTATGGCAAGGATTCCACCAGCATCGAGAATTTTTTTGGCGGGGGTGTAATCTTTTTCCGCCAAACCAAACGGTGTGCAGGGTAAAGCCACCGCAACCGTATCGCTCTGCCCCAAAATGCGGATATCCTCATCTGAGGTCAGTACCAGATGATCGGCTGAAACCGCGCCCAATTCGACGGCTAACGGCACCCCGCCTAGATTGCCAAATTCATCGGCGTGAATTTTGAGCGGAAATCCAAGTTCTCTGGCAGTGCTGAGGATGCGCCGTGATTGCTCCAGGTTAAACGCCCCATTTTCGCAGAAGACATCCACAAATGGCAGAGGATATTGCGGAGCATGGTTGGGCCACCACTCCTTCAGCATGGGTAACATGGTCCCACAGATCAATTCCGTGTACTGATCGGGCTGATCTTTGTATTCGGGGGCGATAGCGTGGGCGCCCAGGAAGGTAAAAGCCAATTCCATCGGTCCTTCGCGGTCGAGCGCAATCAAGGCTTGTAACAAACGCAGTTCAACCGCCGTCTTCAAGCCATAACCCGTCTTGGCTTCGGCGGTGGTTGTGCCGTGTTCAAACATCGTCCACAAGCGCAGGCGGGTCTGGTCGAGCAGGGAGTTGAGCGAAGCGCTGCGAGTTGCCCGCACAGTAGAGAGGATGCCGCCACCGGCAGCCAGAATTTCCAGGTAGGTTTTTCCCTGGAGCTTCATCTCAAATTCAGCGGCGCGATCGCCAGCCCAAATCACATGCGTATGTGGGTCCACAAAGCCCGGCATCACCACCCGGTCAAGCGCATCAAAATCGGGTTCATCGGGATAGGCGGCGCGCAGTTCGGCACTTTTCCCAACTGCCTCGATGATCCCATTGCGGATCAAGACGGCACCGTCCGTGATAATCCCCAAGCGTCCCAGTTCCTCCCCTCGTTGGGGACCACCCTGAAGCGTTAAGAGTTGAGAGGCTGAATGAATAAGCATGGCAATGATCCCTTGTTTGAATTATACCGTAAGCCTCCCATTTGACAGGATGTATTTTAAGAAACAGAGGTTATCCGTGTGCACTCGGGCGTACTCCCAACCGTCTATGCCTATCACCTGGGCTACTGGCGCCTGAGCCACTGGGCATCCCACCCAACTGGGCAGCAGGCGTCTCGTCTGCCAGCCGGGTTGGCGTTTCGCCCGATAACTTGCGGTCGGGACGACCGCAAGCCCAGCAAGGAGGTTGGTTCGTGACGGCCTGAATGCTCATCACCTGGGCCACTGGGCGTCCCTCTCAACTGGGTAGCAGGCGTCCCGCCTGACTCCGCGCGTCCCGCCTGCCGGGTTGTCGTCTCGCCTGCCAGTCGATTTGGTGTCTCGCCCGATAACTTGCGGTCGGGACGACCGCAAGCCCAGCAAGGAGGTTGGCTTTTATGCCCTGACGGGCGGACAAAGATTCGGACGCGCAGGATTTTCCGCGGCATGCCAAACCAAATGATAATGTTACCGAACGCGAAACCTTGACGCTTTTGGGAGAGAAGGGTAAACTACATCCATCTCAACCAAACCCTGAGGCTTGGGTGGGATGAAAAATCTCATTAGAAAGGAGGCGCACTTCATGGAACTCAACTCAATTGGTTTATACATCGAGGCCCTTCTCCCTTGTCGAAGTGCGCCTGCTAACAGGTAACCTGTTTTTTCAAAGAATGTCTTACCAGGGCTGTGGCGCACTGCCACAGCCCTTTTGATTTTTCGGGAGTAAGAATGAACGCAACAACTGCATCATCAACCGAAGTGACCATCACTGATTTTCGGCCAGCTTTACAGAAAAACCGTCTCAAGGGGCTATGGAAGATGATGGACGGCTTTCATTTACCCTATCTGCTGGCAACCCTTTCGCTGGCGGTCTCGGCATTGGCGCGCACCGGCACCTTTCTACTTTTACGCTTCTTTGCCGACCATGTTCTCGATGCCTCGCTCTCAATTTCGCTGGGTTGGATCGCACTGGGGTTCGTCAGCCTTGCGGCGATGGATGGTGGTTTCGCATTTCTTTCCGGTCGTCTGGCAGCCTATACCGCCGAAGGGATCACGCGCCGCTTGCGTGACTTCTTATTTGACCACATTCAGCGCCTGAGCGTCGCTTATCACGCCCACACCCCCACGGGTGATTTAATCGAGCGGGTAACCTCCGACGTAGACGCCCTACGGCGCTTCTTCAGTGAGCAAGCCATCGGCATCGGACGCATTCTCATTCTATTTTTAATCAATTTTCTAGCAATCCTGAGAATCAACTCCAAATTGGGCTGGCTCTCGGTCGTGGTGATCCCACTGGTCTTAGCCGTCTCATTATGGTTCTTTAAGAAAGTCACTCAGGCATATGAAGCTTATCAAGCCCAGGAAGCGATTCTCTCGACAACTCTGCAAGAAAATCTCAGTGGTGTGCGGGTGGTCAAAGCCTTTGGGCGACAAGACTACGAGATCGCAAAATTCGAGAAGGACAACTGGAATAAATTCCTCAAAGGCAAAACCCTGCTCTTCATGCATTCACTCTTCTGGCCGCTTTCAGACATTGTCTTAGGCTTACAGATGCTGTTCGGGTTTGTGCTGGCAGCCAATATGGCGATCCGGGGAGAGATCAGCGTAGGCAGTTACCTAGCGTATACCGGCTTAATCGTCTGGTTGATCTGGCCAATCCGTAACCTGGGGCGCATCATTGTACAGACCTCTACCGGCATGGTCTCGTATGGTCGCTTGATGGAGATCGTCAAGCAGGAACAGGAAGACCTGTATGGTGGCTCGGTACAGCCGCAAGGGGATCTGCATGGCGACCTGGTTTTTGAAGACGTGTGTTTTATGTACGCAGATAGTGAACAGGAAACCCTGAAAAACATCTCTTTTCGCGTTCGCGCCGGTCAGGCCGTTGCTCTGCTGGGTTCAACCGGATGTGGTAAAACCACGCTGGTCAATCTCTTACCCCGCTTTTACGACTATACCAGCGGTCACATCTACCTGGATGGCAAGGAACTGAAGGAATATCCGCGCGCCTATTTGCGCCAACAAATTGGCATTGTCGAGCAAGAACCCTTCCTTTTCAGCCGCTCAATTCGCGAGAATATCACGTATGGCGTTGGACGTCAGGTCTCGCAGGACGAAGTTGAACAGGCTGCCAGAGCCGCCGCCTTACACGATGTGATTCTCACTTTTCCCGATGGCTACAACACCCTGGTCGGAGAAAAAGGGGTGACGCTCTCCGGCGGTCAAAAACAACGGCTGGCGATTGCGCGAGCGATCTTGAAGAATCCGCGCCTGTTGATCCTGGATGACTCCACCTCGGCAGTGGATGTCGAGACCGAAGCGGAGATTCGCCAGGCGCTCGGAAAACTGATGCTCGGACGTACCACTTTTATCATCACCCACCGCATCCAATCGGTAATGATGGCTGATTTGATCTTGGTTTTGGATAAAGGCGAGATCGTACAGATGGGAACCCATGAAGAACTTCTAAGTCAACCAGATGGCATGTATCGGCGCATTTATGAGCTACAAACCCGTCTGGATGAGGAATTGGAGCTTGAATTGGTCACCGTTGGGCAACGGTGAGGCGAAGAACCATTGAACAACGCGGAGATATCGTATGACGGATGAAATGATTGAAATCGAGGAAGAGGAATACACTTCCCAATTGACCTTTCCCATTCTCAGGCGCATCGGAGGTTTACTGAAACCTCATTGGCTCTGGGTGATCGGCTTTTTTGTGACCATTGCACTGACTTCCTGGTTAGATGCCTATTTCACCTATATCAACAAGCAGTTTGTCGATCAAGGGATTACCCTCAAAGACCAGACCCGGCTGATGGAATTAGCGACGCTATACGGAGGCTTGATCCTGATTCAAGCTGTGTTTGTCTTTGCCTTTATTTATCTGGCTGGGGTACTCGGTGAGCGCATTCAGTACGACCTGCGCAAGCTGCTTTTTAACCACCTGCAAAAGCTCTCTCTGTCGTTCTATTCGCAAAATGCGGTGGGGCGACTGATGGCGCGGGTTACTTCGGACACCGGACGGGTTTCCGACCTGGTCACATGGGGGATCGTAGATGTCACCTGGGCAATCATGAACATTACCACCTCTGCGGTCTTCATGGCAATCATTAACTGGAAGCTGGCATTAATCGTGCTGGCTGCCATCCCGATCATGGTGCTGGTGGCTGTGGAATTCCGCAAACGGATTTTGATGGAGTTTCGCCGCAGTCGCCGCGCCAACAGTAAGATCACCGGCGCTTTCAACGAAAACATTCAGGGCGTGCGGGTGGTCAAGGCGCTGCGCCGCGAGGACCAGAACACGCGTGAATTTCAACGGCTGACTACAGAGATGTATAACGCCTCCTATCGCGCCGCCTGGCTCTCGGCGCTCTTTCTGCCCAGCGTGCAGATTATCGCCGCCGTGGTTTTGGGCATCATCATCGGTTATAGCGGGGTACAAATCCGCAATGGATTAATCACCCTGGGGGGAATCAATGCCTTTGTATCCTATCTGACTTTTATGATGTGGCCAATCCAGGACCTTGCGCGGGTGTACGCCGAAATGCAACATTCGATTGCTTCCGCCGAACGCATATTCAAACTGGTGGACACCCAGCCAGAAGTGCGCAACCGCCCCAATGCCATCCCGGCTGAAACCCTGCTGGGAGAGATCGAGTTTGATCATGTAGATTTCTACTATGACGAACGGACGCCTGTGCTGAAGGATTTTTCTCTCAAAGTCCAGGCTGGTCAGACGATCGCTTTCGTCGGTCCAACTGGCGGCGGAAAGACGACAATCGTGAACTTGCTTTGTCGCTTCTATGAACCAACCCGAGGCGTAATCCGCATCAACGGCCGCGATTACACCGAATATACCCTTGAGTCTATTCACGCTAAGATCGGCGTCGTGCTCCAAACGCCTCATCTCTTCTCGGGTACGATCAAAGACAATATCCGCTATGGGCGCCTGGAGGCAACGGACGAGGAGATTATCGCCGCAGCCAAACTTGCCGGCGCGCATGATTTCATCATCACGCTTGAAAAAGGCTACGATCAAGAGGTCGGCGAAGGAGGTAATTTGCTCTCAGTTGGACAAAAGCAATTGATCAGCCTGGCGCGAGCAGTGCTGGCAAATCCCGAGCTCTTTATCATGGACGAAGCAACCTCGAGCGTAGATACCTTAACCGAAGCTTTGATCCAGAAAGGGATGGAAACCCTTATGAACGGGCGCACCTCATTTGTGATCGCTCATCGCCTCAGCACCATCCGGCGCGCCGATCGTATCCTGTTCATTGAAGACGGGCGCATCGTGGAGCAAGGCACCCATGCAGAGTTGTTGCGTGCTCGTGGTCGCTATTATCGCCTCTACACGCAGCAGTTCCGGCGCGAGATGGAACTCCAGGCTGGTTGGGCAACCGCGTAAGCGGAAAGCTTTGATGTTATAATCCCTCAAAGGGCAAGCGAAAAACACAGCCCGGCTGGTGATTGAGGCTTCGCGGTTGATGGATGCCAGGGTTGTAGAATGGCTTTGGGCAGCACGCAGGGTTGCTGCGTAAAGCAAATATCTTTACCTTTGCGGTGGTAGTCGGCGAAGAGATCATCGAACAGGCTCTACAAATGGCAGAAGGGCGTGGGGTAATCCTGGTTAAAGACGGCAGTATTCGGTTTGTTTAACAAGCCTGGCAACGCTACAGTCAAACCTTTTCCAGAACGCCCCGAAACCAATTAAAAATTCGTCAAGCTGATTTATCAACAAGGAGGCAGGTATGGACTTTGTTTATCAACGCTCTTACCGCGGCCCGTTGAAAGCAGTCATCCTTGACTGGGCGGGGACCACCATTGACTTCGGCTCTTTTGCTCCACTTGCTGTGTTTCTGCACCTGTTCGAGCGCCAGGGCATAGCCATCTCTAAAGAAGACGTGCGCAGCGGAATGGGCTTGATGAAAAAGGATCACTTACGTTTGATCCTGAACCGCCCAACCGTCGCTCAGGCATGGCAACAACTCAAAGGCTCACTCCCAACCGAAGCCGATGTTGAGCGTTTATTTGCAGAATTTAGTGCTCTTCAGGGACAAATCTTACGCCAGTACACAATCCCTATTCGCGGCCTGGCAGAGACCGTCGCCGATTTGCGCCGTCGCAAACTCAAGATAGGCTCGACCACCGGTTATTTGCGGGAAATGATGGAAATCATCCTGCCCGAAGCTCAAAAGCAGGGATACGCCCCGGATGCACTGGTTTGTCCGGACGAGGTGCCGGCCGGGCGCCCCTATCCGTGGATGATCTACCAGAATCTCATTCAAATGCAGGTCTATCCGGCAGAGGCGGTGGTTAAAGTTGGCGATACCCTGCCTGATATTGAGGAGGGACTCAACGCCGGGCTGTGGACGGTTGGCTTAGCCCTGAGCGGGAACCTGCTCGGCCTGACCGAGGACGAATTGGCCGCCCTTCCGACCACCGAACTGGCTGCCAGGCGCCAGGCAATCGCCACCCAACTATACCAGAGCGGAGCGCACTACGTCATCGATGGCATTTGGGAGTTACCTCCTGTTCTGGATGACATTCAAACTCGCCTGGCACGAGGTGAGCGCCCTTAAACGGCTCTACTTCTCTCCATGCCCCTGCTCTGGCTTTCTCTCGCTTTCTTGAGCGGCATCGTCTTGGCCGATAGGCTTGCCCTGAAGGCCATCCATTGGGGCGCGATTGTCGCAATCAGTATCTTGCTGCTGCTCCTTACGCCGCTCTTGCGCCAACGCTGGGCGGTTTTCTCTGCGCCAGGTTCCAGAATCGAACGCTTTGTCCAGGCCCTTTCCTATCCGATCGGGTTGCCGCTGGCAACCTGTCTGATCGCTCTGGGGCTCGGTGGGTGGCGGTATCAATGGGAGCGCGCAAAGGTCCAGGCTTTGACCGTCGGGGTCTATCAAGCCATCGGGCAGGAAGTTGTCCTGCAAGGGGTCGTGAGCGCCTATCCCGATCAGCGGGATACCTATACTGCCCTGACCGTAGCGGTTGAAAGCCTATCTCTAAAGGATCGAGAACAAAACACCGCCGATCGTAAAGAAACCAGCTCTCCATCGGGAACTGTGCTGGTGCGTGCCTCGCCGTTTGAAGATTGGCGCTACGGCGATCGTATTCTGGTAGCTGGCAGGTTAGAACTACCGCCGGAGAGCGAAGATTTTTCCTATCGCGCCTACCTCGCCCGCAAAGAAATACTGGCTTACCTGCCTCGCGCCGAAGTGACTCTCCTCGACCGCCAACAAGGCAATTTTTTCTACCGCACCATTTATGAATTTCGCCAGCGTTGCTATTCGGCTCTGCTCAAAGCCTTTCCCGAACCCCAGGCTTCTTTGCTGGCCGGCATTTTGCTTGGCATTGAGAGCGGCATCCCAGCCAGCGTGCGCCAGGCGTTCATCGACAGCGGCACAATGCATATCGTAGCCATCTCCGGCTTCAACATCACTTTACTGGCGGGTCTGTTTATGGCAGTTCTGGCGCATCCCCTGGGGCGTTGGCGGGGTACTCTGGTTTCGATGGGGTTAATCGGGGTTTATACCCTCCTGGTTGGTGCCAATGCCAGTGTTGTACGCGCTGCCATAATGGGCATTCTGAGTCTCTTTGCAACCCAAATCGGGCGGCGCCAATCCGGAGTCAACAGCCTGGCATTTGTGGCTGCCCTGATGGCTGTCTTTGAGCCGGATATCTTGTGGGATGTCTCTTTTCAGCTTTCCTTTGCAGCCACCTTAGGGTTGGTGCTTTACGCTTCACCGCTCAACGAGTGGGCAGTGCGTCAACTTGCCCGCCTGTTGCCAGCCAAGATCGCCCAAAGCTCTGGCAATCTGCTCAGCGAATGGGCACTGTTTACCCTAGCTGCTCAGTTAACCACCCTGCCAATCTTGCTCTATCACTTTCGGCGCCTTTCCCTGATCGCTTTTCTGGTCAATCCGTTGATCTTACCGGTGCAACCGGCAGTTATGGTCGCAGGCGGAATCGCGATGTTTGCGGCTCTGATCCATCCTGCATTTGGGCAATTCGTTGCCTGGCTGGTGCTACCGCTAGTTACCTATACCATCCGAATGGTGGAATGGAGCGCTGCTCTGCCCTATAGTTCTGTGCGTTTCTCCTTCGTTTCGCTCTTCGGTGTAGCGATCTTTTACCTTGCCCTATTCACCCTGACAAAACACCATCAACAGCTACGCCTTGTACTGGAAAGCTTCAGACCTATAGGGATTGTTGGGCTGCTGGCTTTGCTGACAGTCATTGTCTGGCAAACAGCCCTCTCCGCTCCAGACGGTCGTTTGCATCTGACTTTACTCGATGTCAGCCACCCATCCCAATCGAGCGAAGCTCTGCTCATCCAGACTCCTCAGGGACGTTCTCTATTAATCAACGGCGGTGAGAGCCCCAGTCGCTTACTGGATGCGCTTGACCGTCGGCTGCCTCTCACTCACCGCCATCTGGACTGGGTCGTGATCGCAGGGACACGCCAAGCCCAGATCGGAAGCGTAGTGGAGCTCATTGAGCGTGGACGGGTGGCAAACCTGTGGTGGGCAATCCCGCAATCGGAAAACAGCGCGGCGATGGCTCTCCAACAGGCAGCAAAAGAAAATCGCGTCCCAATTCACCTGGCGCAAACGGGTCAGAGTCTGGATCTGGGTGAAGGGGCGCAATTATTGCTCATTGCGAAGGGGGAACGTGGAGCAGTTTTCATTTTGGAGTGGCAGCGCTTCCGGGCATTCTTGCCCTTTGGGTTGGACTCCCGGCTCCGCAACGATCTACTGGAGAGTGGGCAACTCCAACCGGTTTCGATGTGGTTGCTGGCAAACAACGGGTCCAGCTGGTACAATCCCCCAGCGTTTGTCAGCCGCCTGCACCCTCAGGTGGTATGGCTCAGCGTTGCCCAGGGCGATTGGTACGGTCTGCCTCATGCAGAGACTCTCGAGCGTCTAAAGGGTTATCCCCTGCTCCGCACGGATCTTAATGGCTGGCTTCATCTCCAGACCGATGGAGAACATTTGTGGGTGGAGGTCGAGAAAAAAGCTCCCCCACCTTGAACAGCTACCTGCCACCATTGGAGTGATTGCCATAAACTTCCAATAAGGCAGTCATGATCTGATCGGTGTAAGCGTTTAGGCGCCGAAACATTTCGCTCCAGGCATGAGGGGAACGCACCGCCGCAGCTTCATAGACTTTCAGCATCGAGTCGATCAGGTTGTTGCGGAAGAAAAAGAATGCCTGCGCAGCCTCGACCAGGCTCAAGCCATAGCGGCGAGCGCGCAGGGCGTATTCCGCACCGATGCTTTGCGCCTGCTGATTGCCATCTTCCTCCACAACGCTAAGGAAACGGGACAAGCCTTGCAGAAGCAATCGCCCGCTCAAACGGTATTGCTCTTTGGCTTCGTTATCCAGTTTGTTGTACCAGCTCTGATTTTGTAAAATCCCTTCACTGATCTGCACACGGGTGTTCCGCAAAGCGGATTGCATCATAGAGTCAATTTCCACCCCACTGAGAACTGACTGCGATTGCTTCCATAGCTCAATTTCAGTCCGTTTATAGCGGCGATGTCCACCCCGCGTGCGGTGAAAAGGGATCATTCCCTGATTCGACCAGTTGCGTACGGTGCCAGGGTGGACTCCCAGCAACTGAGCCGCCTCACTTAAGCTGAGCCACTCATTTTCAGCAGTCTTTTCCATATCCTGAGTATCCTACAGATCGCTTGCCAGAGCAGCGCGTTCGACCACCGATACGGCGCTTGCCTTGCGGAACTGCTCCACACTGATTTTACCCAACATCGCCAGCGAAACGGCGATAAACAGCGCCTCAATGCCAAAAACGGTGAGATAACCACTCAGCGGCGATTGGCTCAATTGGGTGACCACATCGCGCACAATTCCGCTCAGCAACGTGCCAATCAGGCGCGAGAGAGCATTTGCCATCCCCCATGCACCGATATACAGACCGACATTGGCTGGCGTGGTCATATCCAGCATCAGAGAGAGATTGGAGACAGTCGCCAGACCGGTGCCGCTGCCCAACAGGACTACGCCACTGTAGAAAACGGATGAGTTTCGCAAAAGACCGCTGCTAAAAATGAGCAGAAAACCCAGCAAGGTCATCCAACCACCCCAGCGGGCAACGGTCTTTTTCTGGGTTCGCCCTTCTAAAATACCCGCCAGAATCAACGTCAATAGATTACACGCTCCCCAAATCGAGGTGATGCGGGTGGTCGTTTTGACCGACATCTCAAAGGCTTCTGCGCCAAATGGTTCCAGGAGAATATCCTGCCCTAATAGCGCTGCCAGTAAAATGACCAGATACCAGAAGAAAAAGGTTGCCTGGCGATTCTGTAAAATGACGCCGAACATCTGCCCCCACGAGTAATTCTCACTGGCGGACAAGGCTGGTGCAGCGAGTCTCTCTTCGAGCTTCACCATGCCGATCAATCCCAGCACCAACGCTGCAACAGCAACCACCAGGAAGGCAAATTGCAAAGCCTGCGGTGTATAGGGGTCAACCAGGTTGCTGACGGTCAAAGCGGTGAAGATAATTCCGATGATCATCATCACGAACATCACCGCAACGGTGCGCCCGCGCCCCTTTTCACCGGAAATTTCAGAAGCCAATGATAAATAAGAGACCGCCGAAAAGTTATAGCCCATCCCCCATGCACCAAAGACCAGAATGCCCAACAGCGTCCCCATCAGGCGATCTTGATCTAACAGAAAAGCCACCTGCGGGCTGACGGCAACCCCTAAGACGCACAGCAACAAGCCAAACAGGATATAAGGGGTGCGCCGATAGCCTCCAATCGGATGGCGATCCGAAAAAGAACCAATCCAGACCTGGATGGGTGAGAACAGGTATGGCAAAATCGCCAGTATAGCAACCAGCGTTGCCGAGACTGCCATCTCTTTGATCAGAACACGGTTCAACGTGCTGTTGATCGGCACTAAGGTAATTGCCACCGCAACATGGATTAATCCTAATTGCAGTCGTTTTCGCAACATCGCACACTCCTTGCTGATCCTGCCAAAATTCCGCCCTACTTTATCAGAATACTCAGCCCTTTGTCAATGTAGATTTATATAGAATTTTATAAGAATCAGGTAAACAGCCAGGAAAGCAAAGGTCTCTTTTAAGCTGTCCGATCGAACAGGGCTGGCTTCTGGGTTGTTTGGACAGGCATAGGTGGCTACGCTCCATCCGGGCGATCTGGGAATTGAATACGGTAGGGATGTAAGGGAAGTGGAATGCCGGCAACCATCCAGAACACCTGATCGGCAATCGCTGCCAGGCGCTGGTTGGCAATCCCCAAAGCGTCCCGATACACCCGTCCAAGCGGATAGGGCGGCACCAGGCCCATACCCACCTCATTCGAGACAATGATCCACCGGGCGCTGTCCTGTTCAATGAGCGCCAGCAAGGCTTCGAGTTCATGGTCAACAGCCGCCAACGCTCTTTCGGCGTCCACTTCCTCGCCCGGACATTCGCTCAGGATGACATTACTGACCAGCAAGGTCAGACAATCCAACAAGACGACAGATGGTCTAAAGCCGCTCTGGCGATAACCCTGCGCTACTGCAAGGGGGAGTTCCAGGGTATGCCAATGCGCAGGACGCTCACGGCGGTGTTTTGCCACCCGCTGCTCCATCTCGGAGTCCAGAGCCTGGGCAGTAGCGATGTAAACCACCAGACCCTCCGAGTCACCTGCCAGGGCTTGAGCAAAGCGAGATTTGCCGCTGCGCGCCCCACCCAGCACAAGGGTTAATTTTGTCAAGAGAGCACCTCCATCATCCCAATTTTACCCGGAAGTGGATACGGCGCATGTCTGGTTTCCCCCAACGATCGGACAGGGTTTATTTTTCAACTTCACCTGCTTCTAAAGGGTAACAAGGCAAGGAGAGTTGTCTTAATAAAAACATCCGCCTAACAGGATTGTTTGTCCAGATTACAAAATTGTTAATAAATTCTCCGCATTTTCCTCCTAAAATCTAAGTCATAAACAATTTCTTTTTAATGAGTGGTGTCAATGAGGATAAATTTCCCTGTCAAAGAACCTTCCTCGGTTATTTCACGATTTTTCTCCCTGCTCGCTATCGGGGTCATGGTTTATTATCTGTGGTGGCGAGCTACTCAAACCCTGAATCCTGAGGCAATCGTTTTTTCCTGGGTATTATGGGCAGCCGAAGCGTTTGGCGTGTTGAACTTCATCCTGTTCTCGTGGATGACGTGGAACATTGCCCCAACGCGACCTTACCGACCACCGAAACCCGGCTTAACGGTAGATATTTTCATTCCAACCTATAACGAAGACCTTGAAATCCTCGAGGCAACGCTTAGCGGTTGTCGTCTCATCACGTATCCTCACACAACGTATGTTTTAGATGATGGACGACGCCCCGCAGTCCAGGAGTTAGCCCGGCGTATGGGGTGCGAATACATCACCCGCCCGAATAACCAACACGCCAAAGCCGGCAATATCAATTACGCTCTGGCGCAAACAAAGGGCGAATTTATTGTCGTGCTGGATGCTGATATGATCCCCAAGCCACACTTCCTCGAGCGCACGCTGGGTTATTTCGAAGATGAAAAGCTGGCTTTTGTTCAACTCCCGCAAGAGTTCTATAACACCGACTCGATTCAGCACGACCAGAGATCAACCGTGTGGCATGAGCAATCGCTGTTCTTCCGCGTCATCCAACCCGGTAAGAATTATTCGAATAGCGCCTTCTGGTGTGGAAGTCCCTCTGTATTGCGCCGCAAAGCCCTGGAAGACGTTGGTGGAGTCGCCACAGAAACAATCACCGAAGACATTCACACTTCGGTCAGACTGCACAGCCGCGGCTGGTCATCCTACTTCGTTCGGGAACCTCTGGCGTTTGGCATTGCGCCTCAAACGGTTCAGGCATACCTGCTGCAACGCCTGCGCTGGGCGCAAGGCACAATGCAGTTATACCGAAGCAAGGAAAGTCCGCTCTGGATTCGAGGATTGTCACTGCGCCAGCGCGTGTCTTATTTCGCCAGCTTTCTGGCGTACGTTGAGTCGCTCCAAAAATTCGCCTTTATCCTGATTCCGATCTGGATCATGCTGTTCAATGTTCTACCCATGCAAGTGGAAATGAAAACATTCTTTTTGCATTGGGTGCCCTACTTTGCCCTGAATGTGCTCGCCAATCAGATCAACGGGCGAGGGGTTTTCCGGTATTTCAAGAGCGAGATTTTCAGTTTCTTGAGAATGGTTGTCTTTTTGCAGTCTTATCTGGTTTTGATCTTCCGCAAGCCGTTGAAGTTCAAGGTTACGCCGAAGAGCGTCGACTCATCGGTCGCTGCTCAAGAGCGCCGTGCCCTACGCACTCATCTGGCAATTATTGCCTTGATTTTGATCTCCATGGTAATTTGCCTGATCCAGATCTACCTGACGCGCTCATTCCCCTTTCCGACCCTGGCGTTATTCTTTGTCCTGTTCTGGTCGTTTTATAACGCCATGGTGATCCTGTTCGGGGTTTTAGAAGTGTGGAAACGCCAGCATCACCGTAAGCATTATCGTTTCCAGGTCAATTTTCCTGCTTTGCTCCAGAGCTGCACATTCAATCAACCAATTCAAGCCCGCCTTACCAATCTTTCGCTTTCTGGCGCGCGTCTGGTGTGCCGTTCTGCGATACCGTCAGAATGTTCAGATTTTTCCTTGAATTTCCGGACAGATCGGTATGCGCAGATCAGCGTTCCCATCCGCAAAATCGTCTATCAACGCAGACTGCTAAACGGTCGATTTGAAGTCGGGCTCTGGTTCGGCGAAGTCGAAGGTGAGACCCGTCGTCAGCTTTTTGAAGTATTGTTCGTTGATCTCCCTCATGTAGAATACATCTGCGATTCGGTGCCGGTATGGCGACGGTTGCTCAACGAACTGGCAGATTTTACAGATACCTCGTTCTATCCCCTGCGGAGAAACAGGAGAGGCGCTCAGTAGCAAAGTCCAACGCTCCCACCTCATTTGTCGATTCCGAGCCTGTTCTTTGACCATCTCTTGGCAACGAATCGAAAACATTGCTCTTCACAGGCTGTTTAGAACGTCACCCCTCTGCCATCAATGAACTCGCGATTGGGGAGTCAGTCCACTCGCCCAGGATGCAGGGTAAACTGGCTGCTTTCATCAATTTAGAGGTGCCAGCAGCCAACGCCCCTACCCTGTGTCCTTGCGAAGAGTTCAGGTTCGCCGCGCCCGATTCGGCAACCAGAGCGATACCAGCGAGAGAATCCCGATCCCCAGCCAAACGGTCGTTTGCATCAAACGCACGGCGCGACGAATATCCCTGGCTTCCGGTGCAGGCAAACCGCTTCCCAAACGATATTGACCCACCTTTTCCAATTCCACTCCCAGGGCGCCAGCCATTGCGCTCATGGGGTAGCCAGCATTGGGGCTGGCAGTTGTGCGCGCATCTCGGCGCAGGATTGTCCAGGCTCGATGAGCATTTTCACCTCGCAAAGAGGCTGCCAAAACCAACAGGAACGCCGTGAAGCGGGCAGGCAACCAGTTCAGCAGGTCATCCAGACGGGCAGGGATTTTCCCCAACCACTCATAGCGTTCATTGTGATATCCCCACATCGAATCGAGCGTGTTGGCACAGCGATAGATCCAGACCAGAGGCAAGCCACCAAGGGTGTAATAGACCAGCGGTGCAAGGATGCCATCCGAAGCATTTTCCGCCACCGACTCGATGGTTGCCCCGGCTACCTGACTTTCGTTTAACGCCCGTGAATCGCGACTGACCAGGTGCCAGGCTAACTCCCGGCGAGCTTTGGGCAAATCTCCTTCTTCCATCGCCGCTTCCACCGCCAGCGCAGCCTGACGCAACCCACGCGGCGATAGACTCAGCTTCAATAAAAACGCTTCGGCAATGATCCCAAAAGGTTGAGGGATTTTCCGCAAAGCGGCGGTGCTCAGCTTTACGATGCCGCCAACCAGGACAACGCCACCCAACCATACACCCAAACCTGCCCAGAAATCTCTGCGCGGCTCGCCATGCCACACCCTTTGTTCCACCCTGGCGATGGCAGAGCCTAACCATGCCACCGGGTGCCAGCGATTGGGCGGGTCACCGCAAACCTCATCCAACAAAACTGCCAGCCAGGGTAGGAGAAAGCGCTTTCCGTTCATCGCAGAGCCTGTGGCAGGGCAAGACGCACCGCCTTTGCCATCAACCAGCCTGCTGCGGTTGCCGGTCCGGCATAAGGCAACGGCTCGCCTTCCCCGTTGTGGGCAATGACCACCGTATCCGTCGAGGTGCCGCTGGCGAGTTCACCCTGGGGAGTCTTAATTCCCAGGCGGATGAGCGTATCAGTTTTTGCTTCGGTGATGGTAATGACGGCATTGACCATCGCCGCCTTACTTAAGGCACGGTTCACCAGGACGATGAGATTAATCGTGTTTGCCTGCGTCAATCTGACCGGTGGCGTCAGACCGGCGCTCGTCGCGTTGCTCACACCGGCGGTCACCACGGCGCAAACCTGAAGTCCTCCTTCGCTCAGGGTGATCACCCTGGCGCGCTCTAATGATGCCGCAGTTAATAAACCAATGGTCGGCGGCGGCAGGTGTTCGGCGATTGCAATTTCTTCCAGGTGTCGCCAGGGTTCGGGGTGGTCATAATCCTTATGCACATGGTAGACAAACAGCGAGCAGAAGTCGGTAAATCCCGCTCCGAGAAGCGCCGAAGAGAGGGCGTGCCAGGGCGGCGAAGTCGTTAACTTAACGCTCTGCGCATTAATGGCAACCTCTACGTTCGGAAATGGGTGAATTAACCGTTCTTCCATGCCACAAAGGTCATCAAGACAGCCAGTTCACACAGTTCGTTGAGCGCGCCGTAAATATCCCCGGTGAGGCCCGGGATGAGGCGCAACGTCACGTGCGCCCCACCCCATACCACCACCATGACCACCACCAGCGCTATCCAACTTTGAAAGGAGAAGGTTAAGCTGGCGGCAATCAACACCCAGATAGTTGCAATCAATCCATCCCGCCAGGTTGCAGAATCTTTGATGGCTCGTCCTACCCCTTGAGGTCGCTGGTAAGGGAATCCCAAAACCGCCATCGCCATCCCCCAGCGCCCAAAGGCTGGAGCCAGCAGCAATGCCTGAACGGGGAAACCGGCTGTAGCAAGCAGGCTGTACTTGGTGAGCAACAATAAAACCCCACCCGCCAGCGCATACGCTCCGTGGTGTTCGTCGCGCAGGATCTCCAATCGCTTTTCGGGTGTCCAGCCACCTAACAACCCATCGCAGGTGTCCAGGAAGCCATCGAGATGCAGAGCACCGCTCAGCACCACCCATAAAGCCAGAGTCAACGCAGCGCTCACCGTTGGTGGCAATATCTCCAAAGCCAGTTGACGAAACGCCACCAGAATACCCCCAAAGATCAAGCCCACCAGAGGATAGAACGCCAGCGAGGCACCCATTTCGGCAGGGGTAAAGGGACGCCTGACAACCGGCGGCAAAATGGTTAGAAATTGAAGCGCCGCCCAGAAGGCAACCCAGCCTCGCTGCAATCGATTGCCGCTCCCTTCAGGTGGTAAGGAGAGATTTTCGCTCATCTGCCTGCCGCTTGGACTAGATTTTCTCCGAAACGCCGGCTTCATCAAAAGTTGCCATCTCAGCCAGAATCTTACAGGCTGCTTCGACAACCGTCATCGCTAAAGCGGCGCCGGTGCCCTCGCCCAGGCGCATCTCCAGGTCAAAAACCGGCTCTAAACCCAACCAGTCCAGCATCAGCGTATGCCCTTGCTCTTTCGAGCGGTGCGAAGCAATCAGGTAATGGCGGGCAAGAGGTGCTAAACGGACAGCGACCATCGCCGCCGCAGTAGAGATAAAGCCATCCACAACAACCGGTCGGCGATGAGCTGCGCCAGCCAGAATGACTCCCACCAGACCACCGATCTCGAAGCCACCAACCTTTGCCAGGACATCTAAACCGTCTTCGGGATTGGGTTGGTTGAGCGCCAATGCCCGTTCGACAGCAGAAATTTTGCGTTCCAGGCCACTTTCATCCACCCCGGTGCCTCGCCCAACGCAGACGGCGGGCGGTTTCCCACTCAGGACAGCCGCAATGGCTGCAGACGGCGTGGTATTGCCAATGCCCATGTCGCCCGTCGCCAGCATCTGAGCTCCGGCGCGGATTTCTGCTTCGGCGAGTTCTGCCCCACGCTGGATTGCCAGCAGGGCTTGCTCGCGGCTCATGGCAGGTTCCTTGGTCATGTTTTGCGTACCGGGAGCAATTTTTGCCGAGATCAAATTCGGTTGCACTTCAAGCGTCCCTTTGACACCCATATCCACTACTACGACTTTTGCCCCAACGTGACGAGCCAGGACGTTGATCGCTGCCCCACCCCGTAAAAAATTCAATACCATTTGGGCGGTCACTTCGCTGGGATAAGCGCTCACCCCTTCTTCGGTTACGCCATGATCGCCTGCCATCACAAAAACCACTTTCTGACTCGCCTGAGGAGGCATTTGTCCTGTAATGCCAGCAACCTGAATCGAGAGCGATTCGAGCCGCCCCAGGCTGCCCGGCGGCTTGGTCAACCGATTTTGACGGGCTTGGGCCTGCGCCATCGCATTTTCATCAAGAGGTTGGATGGTTTGGATCAGTTCGTTGAATTCCATCATGTTGCTCCTATTCTTAAAGTCTCCCCTCGCCCCTTGGGAGAGGGGTTGGGGGTGAGGGCTTCAATATTCAATCCCCACCTGCGCTTTGACGCCGATAGCAAAAGGGTGCTTCACCTCCTTCATCTCAGTGACCAAATCAGCATATTCGATCAACAACGGCGGCGCATCCCGGCCGGTGATAATCAAGTGCATTTGGGGCGGTTTATGGGCGCGCAGCCATTCGATGGTTTCCTCTGGGTCTACCCAACCAAAGGCAAGCAGATAGGTAAACTCATCCAGGATCATTAAATCGTATTCACCGCTGGCGATCTTTTGCTTGGCTAGCTCCCAACCATGCAGGGCTTTGGCTTTGGTCTCATCCATGTCTTTCGAGGTCCAGGTGAATCCATCGCCGGTCTTGTACCATTCAATGCCCAGGCGTTGGGCAGCTTTCACTTCGCCCCAGGCACCAGTCTCGGCTTTGAGAAATTGGATGACACAGATGTGGAAATCCCTTCCCCATGCCCGAAACAACGTGCCTAACGCTGCGGTTGTCTTACCTTTGCCATTGCCGGTGAAAACCAGTACCAAACCACGCCGTCCTTTAGCCGACATATGCTACCCTTTCCGATGAACCGTTTGAGTGAGGAATGATAAACGGAGCAGGCAAACGGGGATGTTCAAGCAATTCCACTTCTACCCCATAGGCACGTTCGATCTCGCTTTTGGTCAAAACCTGAGCCGGTCGTCCTTCGCGTTGCAGATGACCATCCACCAATAACGCCACCCGGTCAGCATATAAGGAAACCAGATTCAAATCGTGGATTGCCAGCAACACTGCCAGACCGCATTCTTGCACAGTTTGTCGCACCAATTTCAAGATCAATGCCTGATGATGCAAATCCAGATGGGCAGTAGGCTCATCCAGGAGCAGGATGGGAGTGTTCTGGGCAAGGGCGCGGGCTAACAGGACGCGTTGTTGTTCTCCACCCGAAAGCTCTCCAATGCGCCGGCTGGCAAGGTCTTCGAGTTGCGTGCGGCGCAAAACCTGTTGCACAATGTCCTCATCCTCCTTTCTGGGAAATCCCAGCCAGCCCAGGTAGGGAGTACGGCCCAGCATGACCGTTTGATAAACGGTAAAGGTGGCAGGCAACTGGTGTGCCTGCGGGACAACCGCCATCCACTGCGCCCTTTCGGACGGCGACAGAAGGTTGAGATCGCGCCCGTTTACCTGCACCCTCCCTCGGGTGGGTGTTAGAACGCCGCTGGCCGTGCGGATCAGGGTGGTTTTGCCAGCCCCGTTTGGACCTACCAAAGCCAGGATCTCTCCAGGACGCACTTCTAAGCTGATATCTTTAAGGATGGCTTTGCCGTTATAAGCGACCTGGATTGCCTGTAAACCAAGTGTAGCTCCGATCTTCATTTTTCTGACCTCTTACCAGATGAACTCGCTCTTGGCGCGGCGCAAGAGCCATAGGAAGAATGGTGCACCAGCCAGAGCTGTCACCACTCCTACCGGCAACACCTGCGGCGCCAGAGCAACGCGCGCCAGCAAATCGGCAAGTAGCAAAGCACAAGCGCCTCCCAAAGCCGAAAGCGGCAGCAGCCGCCGATAGTCTGGTCCCCAAAGCAACCGAATGGTGTGGGGGACAATCAGCCCGATAAAGCCGATCAGCCCGGAAAAGGAAACAGCTGCAGCAGTGGTTAAGGAAGCAGCCAGGATGAGCCACAATTTTGCCCGCTCAACCCGGATGCCTAATTGATGCGCCTGCTCCTCGCCAAATTGCAATACATTCAATACATGTGAAAGTGACCACAACACCAAAAAGCCGCCAATAATATAAGGGAAAGCAGCCCAAACCGGCATCCAGCCATTTACCGTAGAGCCGCCCAATAACCAGGCCAACGCCCGATGAAGCTCATCGCGTGAACGCAGCATGATGAAAGAGGTTAAAGCTGTGGCAAAAGAACTGACGGCTACACCGGCTAAGATCAAGGTGGTTGTCGGCAATGATTGGTTGACCCTTGCCAGGCGGTAAACAATCAAAACCGTCAACAGCGCGCCACCGAATGCCGCCACCGGCACAACCAACCAGCCGCCCAGGGTAGCAGGCCAGCGCAATGCCAGGGCAATCACAGCTCCCAGCCCTGCCCCTGAAGCAACCCCGATCAAATAGGGATCTGCCAGCGGATTACGGAATAACCCTTGATAGGCGGCCCCACTGCTCGCCAGGGCAGCCCCGGTAAGCGCCATCAAGATGGCATGCGGCAGACGCACGTCATGGACAATCGTCTGATAGGCGGGTGGAACATCGGACAAATCGAGCGGAATCGCCAGCGCAGCCAACAGACGCGCCATCGTCTGAGGCGGGATCCACACGGCTCCAACCACCACACTGAAGAACAACGCCAGGACGAATGCCAGACTGCTGACAAGATAAGGTCGGGCACTCCAAAATGGCAGGGTGGAGGGTTCTTTCACGGCAAAAAACCCCTGTTATTGAAAGCGGTCGGGATGGAACAATCTCGCCAGGGCTTCCAACCCCTCTACCAGGCGCGGGCCTGGACGGCTGACGATGTTATCGTCAAAGGGGTAGACGCGTTGGTTTTTCACCGCGCTAAGCTCTCCCCAGCCGGGGCGAGCTATCACCGCTTCTACCGTAACCCCACCCCAGATGGCATCGCCCAGCAAGATCAGGTCAGGATCGCGGCGCAAAATTTCCTCAAGGCTCACCTGTACCCATTCACCTTGCAATTCGTGACCGAAATTCAAGCCCCCGGCTCTGGTGATCAACATATCGATAAAGGTATCCGGTCCAGCCGTCCACGGTGCATTCGGGTCTGTGCCGTCAATTTCATAAAAGACCAGGGGGCGCTGTTCAATGCCGCCCAGTCTTTCATCCACGCTTTGCACGCGTTGTTTTAGCTGCGTAATCAATGCCTCGGCTTGCTCAACCCGACCGGTCAGCATGGCAACGGTCATTAAGTTGGTGTAAAGATCTTCAAACTGGAGTGGGTTTGGTAACACAAAGACGGTCAAGCCTAAATCCCGCAAGCCCTGGACTTGTTCGGCAGCCGTCAGCGGGGAAGCCAGGACAAGGTCAGGCTGGAGGGCGATGATCGTTTCAACATCCAGATTGCCGAATCCGCCGCCCACATCTTTGATCTGGAGCGCTTCGGGCGGGTAATCCGAAAAAGAATCGCGCCCGATGATTTGACTACCAGCTCCCAGGGCGAAGAGAATTTCGGTGTTGGAGGGAGCAAGCGAGACAATTCGTTGAGCCGCAGCAGGCAACTCGATCTCCGTGCCCAGCCCATCCTCAAGGCGAATGGACTGCGGAGTTGGAGGTAGAGTCGTCGGCGAGTTGGAGGGAGTCTGTCCTCCTGCCGCGCAGGCAACCAACAGCACCGTTGCAAGGATGATTGTTAGCAGATAACCTGATCTACGCACCGATCACCTCAGCTAGAGAAAAATTAACGGCTTCTCGCTGGCGAGAAGCCGTTGGAAAAGAAACCCGCCTGGTTGAGCGGGCGGAATTCTTATCCCCAAAGCGTAAAATCGCTTTGGTAGCCCGGCCTCCCTTACCGCGAGGGAGCAAACGAGCCAGACAAAGGCGGGTACTCGGGCTTCGTCAAAGACGTTACCGTTGCGGGACAGCGCCGGACTATCGTATCAAACGAGTCACCGGCTTTCCCCATTGCGCGCTGTGCATCCGGGCAACCAGCGCACCTTTGTCGAGCAAATTCATTTGCCCTTGTAATGTATCATCGAACAGCTCATCTGTCAAGTTGAAAGTAACTGAACGCAACATTCGCCGAGTTAGTATATAGGCATCTCATCCCCCTGGGCATCGGGCATCTCGCCCACCACCCCTGGGGACTCAGGCATCTCGCCTGAGAACAACCCTCCCCTGGGGACTCAGGCATCTCGCCTGAGAACAACCCTCCCCTGGGGACTCAGGCGTCTCGCCTGAGAACATCCATCCCCTGGGGACTCAGGCGTCTCGCCTGAGAGTATCCCGCCCGATAAACACCAAAAGCTTCTCTGTCTGTCTGGGTATAAAACTTCCTTTCGCCATCCTTCGAACTATCGGGCGAGACGCCCGAAGCCCAGGTGAGTGGAAAACATCCCTCTCGCCCGAAATACACCGAAGGTTTCTGTGCCCGGCAGGGCGCGAAATGATCTCAAGTCATCGGGCGAGACGCCCGATAGCCAGGTGAGTGGAGAACGTCCCTCTCGCCTCAACTGAAAGTTTCTGTGCACGTCAGGGCGCGAAACGCCCTCAAACCAGCGGGCGAGACGCCCGTGCGGGTAAGGAGTATACCGCCAGGCTTGCCTGATATCCTTCGCCCCACTCGACCGACCAGAAGGTCAGCGGTACATGCCTGGATTTACCGACCAAAGGGGCAACGATATATCTAAAAGTACCGCCAGGCTTGCCTGGTATCCTTCTCCCCACTCGACCGACCGAAGGTCAGCGGTACTTTCCTGGGTTTACCGACCAAAGGGGCAACGATACATCTAAAAGTACCGCCAGGCTTGCCTGGTATCCTTCTCCCCACTCGACCGACCGAAGGTCAGTAATACTTGCCTGGATTTACCGACCAAAAGGTCGGCGATACTTCGTTTGCCTGGTATCTGTCGCCCGACTTACCGACCAACTGCAGGCGTTCACACAAGGTTACGTTTGCATTTGGTGCTTGTAAGGTTCGAAAACCTGGTGGGCGGTTTTCCAGCCTGACCCCGCAATCCGTGTCGGGTTTTTCAACAACGCCCTCAGGCCTCCGCGTCCTCGGGGAACGCGGAGGCCATCACAAAGGGAGGAGGACGAAATGGACTTTTGAACTGGCGCAGGACTTACTCGACCTGCTGCGATTGCTGAACCGGGAAGAGGTTCTCCACCGGGATGCGCACGACATCACACCACTCTGCCGAGTGCGGATTGAGGCCGCGCACGGCGTTGTGATAGGCCTTTTGCACCGCCCGCGTGATCGGACCCATACGCCCGTTTCCAATCACGCGGAAATCGATCTCAGTCAGGGCGATCACTTCGGCAGCTGTGCCGCTGACAAAGACCTCATCGGCAATGTAGAGATGATCGCGCGAAATGGGTTGCTCGACTACATCAATGCCCAGATCGGCGCACAGCGTGAAGATCGTGTCACGGGTGATCCCCTCCAGGACTGCACCCGTAGGAGGGGTATAGATTCTGTTGTTCCGCACCAAGAAAATATTTTCGCCCGTGCATTCTGCCACATAACCCTGCGGATCCAACATAATCGCTTCATCAAAACCGAGGCGCACCGATTCGGTTTTTGCCAGGACACTGTTGGCATAGTTACCGCTGATCTTGGCTTTAGTCATCATCACGTTGGGGTGATGGCGCGTAAATGTTGCAATATTGGCCCGAATGCCTTTCTCCAGCGATTCCTCGCCCAGATAATTCTTCCACTCCCAGACGGCAACAGCAAGTTTGGGCTTGCCAGCATCCACACACAAATTCCACCCACCTTCATCCAGGTAGATCAGCGGGCGAATATAACACTCTTCAAAACCATTGGCAGCCACCGTCTGACGCACGGCATTTGCCATCTCTTCTTCGCTCCAGGGCAGCTCGCGAAAGCCTAAAACCGCCGCAGATTGCGCCAGGCGATGGATATGCTCTTTCAGGCGAAAAACTGCCGGGCCATCGGGGGTAGCATAACAACGAATGCCCTCAAAGACGGCAACCCCGTAATGCAAAGCCGGGGTCAGGAAATGCAAGGTGGCTTTTTCATACTCCACCAGCTGTCCATCAAACCAGATATACTTCGATGTCGGATTCATATCGATCAACCTCCTGAAAAATTCCAATCGTTGTTCATCGAATCGCCTGGATTCGACCGATTCTAAGCAGGTACAGTGGCTGTGGTCAGCCGTTCTATCACCACGCGCGTCATGGCGGCGGTGTTGGCGCTGCCACCCAGGTCGGGGCTAAGGATACCCAGGCTCAAGGTCTCCTCCACAGCTCGCTCGACCGCCGCCGCTTCCTGTTCCAGCCCCAGCGAATAGCGTAAAAGCAGGGCAGCCGATAGAATGGTGCCAATCGGATTGGCAATCCCTTTGCCAGCAATATCCGGCGCTGAACCATGGATGGGCTCATATAATCCGCGCGGTTTTCCATGCCGATTCTGGCTGTCGCCAAGCGAAGCCGAAGCCATATTGCCCATTGAGCCGGTCAGCATGGAGGCTTCGTCGGTCAAAATATCTCCAAACATATTCTCGGTGACCAGAACGTCAAAACTGGCCGGTCGCTGCAGCAGATACATGGCAGCCGCATCCACCAGCAGGTGCTCCAGGGTCACCTCCGGGTAGTCTCGGGCTACATCGGTAACCACCTTGCGCCATAAACGCGAGGTCTCTAACACATTGGCTTTGTCGATGGAGGTCACTTTGCGCCGCCGCTGCTCAGCCAAACGAAAGGATAAATGAGCAATGCGCCGAATTTCGCTTTCGGTATAAGCCATCGTATCTACGGCGCGCTCTTCTCCATCCTCCATCCAACGCCGTTTTGGTTGTCCGAAATAGATGCCGGAAGTCAGCTCACGGACAAAAATCAGATCGACCTCAGCAATTTTTTCCATTTTGAGCGGGGAGGCATGTAGCAGGCGCGGGTGCGGTTTAACCGGACGCAGATTGGCGTAAACGCCCAGCCCCTTGCGGATTGCCAGTAAGCCCTGTTCGGGTCGCAGAGGGGCATCCGGCGAATCCCATTTGGGCCCACCAACCGCCCCAAGCAAAACCGCATCTGCCTGCTGGCAGGCTTCTAAGGTGAAATCGGGCAACGGATTCTGGAACTGGTCAATGGCTATGCCACCGATAGGGTAATTTTCCATCTCAAAGGTGTGACCATAGGCAGCGGCTACGGCTTGCAAAACCGTCTGTGCCGCTTCGATCACTTCGGGACCAATGCCATCCCCTGGAAGACAGGCAATTGTTGCTTTCATGGTGATCTCTCAGCTTTCAGAATGAGCGGGCTGGTGGGCAAGCGCATATTCAAAGCTATCCGCAATCGCCCGCCAACTGGCTTCGATGATGTTGGTGCTGGCGCCGACCGTACTCCAGCGTCGCGTGCCGTTCTTGGTATCAATCAACACCCGCACGGCTGAAGCTGTTCCGTTCTCGCTATCCACGATGCGGACTTTGTAATCATCGAGGCGCACAGCACGGATGGCCGGATAGACATCTTCCAACGCTTTGCGCAGGGCGGCGTCTAAAGCGTTGACCGGCCCATTGCCCTCCGCCGCGGTATGTAAAATACGATCCCCAACCCGCACCTTGACGGTGGCTTCCGCCAACATACCCCGTCCCTGGCGATGTTCGACCACCACCGTGAAATCGATCAGTTCAAAAGGCGGCTGATAATCTGGCTGGGCGCGTTTGAGCATAACGTTGACCGAGCCCTCGGCACTCTCAAACGTGTATCCTTTGGCTTCCAGGTCTTTGATCTCGTTTAAGATGCGGCGGGCTTGCTCGGGTGTCAGGGAAACCCCCAGTTCCTGAGCTTTCTCGACCAGATTCCCTCGCCCGGAGAGTTCCGAGACCACCGAGCGGCGTTGGTTGCCCACCAGGCGGGGATCAATGTGCTGGTAGGATTCCTCGTGCTTCAACATCGCCGCAACATGGATACCGCCCTTATGGGTAAAAGCACTGGCACCCACATAGGGCTGGTGACGGTCATGAGGCAGATTGGCGACCTCGGAAACAAAGTTTGAAAGCTCCGTCAGGCGCGCCAACTGTTCATCCGAAACACAGCGTTTTCCCATCTTAAGCTGTAAACCGGCGGTAACGGCGCATAAATCGGCGTTACCCACCCGCTCGCCATAGCCGTTGATCGTCCCCTGCACGTGGACAACCCCGGCTTTGACCGCGGCCAGGGTGTTTGCCACTCCACAGCCGCTATCATTATGACAGTGAATGCCCAGTGGCGTGCGAATTTGCGCTTTGACTTCGCTGACAATTTGTTCGATCTCCCACGGCAGACAGCCGCCGTTGGTGTCGCACAAGACAATCACATCGGCGCCGTTTTGCTCGGCTGCCCGCAGGGTTTCCAGAGCATAGGCTGGATCAGCTTTGTAGCCATCGAAGAAATGTTCGGCATCATAGATCACTTCCTTACCCTGCGCTTTCATAAAGGCAACACTGCTGCCGATCATGCGCAGGTTTTCTTCTAAGGTTGTCTCCAGCACATGGAAAACGTGCAGGTCCCAGCTTTTGCCCACCAGGGTAACCACCGGCGTTTGGGCTTCCAATAGCGCCTGAATATTGGCATCCTCTTCTGGAGGAGTATCTTTGCGGGTGGTGGAGCCAAAAGCGGCAATTTTGGCATTTTGCCAGGTCATTTTCGCCGCCCGTTCAAAGAAGCGGGCATCTTTGGGGTTGGAGCCTGGCCAGCCGCCCTCAATGTAATGAACCCCAAAGCGATCGAGGCGTTCGGCAATGCGAATCTTATCTTCCAGCGAATAAGAGATGCCCTCGCGTTGGGAACCATCGCGCAGGGTGGTGTCATAAAGAAAAACATCGGGGGAAGATTTACGCGAAGTCATAGCGCCTTACTCCAAAGGGATAAGCTCGTTCAGATTGTTCGTAGGTATCGATTTGAGCAGAGAAATCCAGCAGATAACCCAGCGAATCTAAACCTTTCAACAGACATGTCTTATGGAAAGCCTCGATGGGAAAGTGAGCCTGAAAGCCATCGGGCAGGGTCAGGGTCTGGGCAGCCAGATCGACGGTTACTGCCCAGTCCTCCGCTGCCCCGTTCTGACGCCGCTCCTGCTCGGCAAGGTCAATCAGTCTGGCGTGCGTCTCTTTATCGATTTGTAGTGGCAACAAACCGTTCTTCAGCGCATTGTTGCGAAAGATATCGGCAAAGGACGTGCTGATCACCACCCGAATATTCCAGGCAATCAGTGCCCAGGGGGCATGTTCCCGCGAGGAACCACAACCGAAATTATCTCCGGCTAACAAAATCTGGCGCCCTTGATAGCGCGCTTGATTGAGCGGAAAATCCATGTTGAGGGAACCATCCGGTAAATAACGCCAGCGGGCAAACAGGCCTTCAGCCAGCCCATTTTTATCGGTGACCTTTAGGTAGCGCGCCGGAATAATCTGATCGGTGTCAATATCGTTGTGCAAGATGGGGATTACGGCGGATGTCAGACGTTCAAAGGGTTGCATTTATAAACTCCTCGGATCGGTGATACGCCCGCGGATGGCTGCCGCAGCGGCGGTCAGCGGGCTTGCCAGCAAGGTCCGCCCACCATCCCCCTGCCGACCTTCAAAATTGCGATTGCTGGTGCTGACGGCGATCTGACCGGGTTGCAACTGATCGCCGTTCATCGCAATACACATACTGCAGCCCGCATAACGCCATTCACCGCCAGCCTGCAAGAAAACTTCATGCAACCCCTCCGCCTCGGCTTGGCGGCGCACGCTTTCCGATCCCGGCACCACGATCAGGCGCACCCCCTCGGCAACTTTGCGCCCTTTGAGCAGAGCCGCCGCCTGGCGCAGATCGGTTAGTCGAGAATTCGTGCAACTTCCGATAAAGACCACATCCACCGGCTGATCCAGCATCGGTTGGTTGGGCTGAAAGCCCATATAGCGCAAGGCTTTTTCGAGGGCAGCACGCTTTTCGGCATCTTTTTCTTGCTGAGGGTCTGGAATGCGCCCGCTGATCGGAATGCCCATCCCCGGATTGGTGCCATACGTGATCATTGGCTCCAACTTCGAGACATCCACGGTCACCTGGCGGTCATATTGAGCGCCGGGGTCAGACGGCAGGCTGCGCCAGTAGGCGAGCATTCGCTCCCAGGCTTCCCCTTTGGGAGCAAAGGGGCGGTTGGCGAGATACTCGAAGGTCGTGTCATCCGGCGCAATCATCCCGGCGCGCGCCCCGCCTTCAATCGACATATTGCACAGCGTCATGCGTTCTTCCATGTTGAGCGCCTGCACGGCTTCGCCGCAATACTCAAAGACATGCCCGGTACCGCCGCCCACACCAATCTGGGCGATGAGGGCAAGGATCATGTCTTTGGAGGTTACGCCAGGTTGTAAACGACCCTCAAAGACCACCTGATAGGTCTTAGGGCGGTATTGCAGGAGGCATTGGGTTGCCAGCACCAGTTCCACTTCACTGGTACCAACGCCAAAAGCCAGGGCACCGAAGGCACCGTGCGTTGCCGTATGGCTATCGCCGCAGACAATGGTCATACCCGGTTGGGTAAAGCCCAGTTCGGGGCCGATGACATGCACAATGCCGCGTTGCTCGTCGCCCAGGTCATACAGACGAATGCCAAATTCGGCGCAGTTGTGCCGTAATTGCTCCAGTTGCCTGGCTCCCTGGGCATCGATTGCCGTTGGTGAGAGGTCTCTGGTCGGCGTGGAGTGATCCATCGTCGCCACACACCGATCCGGGCGGCGCACCTTCAAACCGCGCTGGCGTAAGCCTTGAAATGCCTGAGGTGAAGTGACCTCGTGAATCAGGTGCAGATCAATATACAGCACGGCGGGTGAGCCGGGCTCTTCCACCACCACATGGCGATCCCAAATCTTTTCAAACAACGTCTGTGGTCTGGTCATTTTCCTAGAAGGCTGCAAAGGTGTCACAACGATAGGTATCGTCATCAGGATAATGGCGGCTGATCTGCCACTCATCGAAGGCGCTGGCAGTCAACTTTGTGCTGGAACTATCCTTGCTTTCAGTCTCGAAATCGACCGTTTTGGCCTGTCGGACAGGTTTGGCAATACCATTCTGCCCGGTAACGGAAGACATGTCCCAATGACGAGGATACAGGCGCATGCGATGGTAGTCTCCCAGATAGGGAGGGTTGGTCTCTCGGGAGGATTTATCTCTGGTCATCTGCTTTTCTCCTTTCTCAACTTTCCAAAAGAAATTTCAATATGCCATGGATGATTGCTCATTGAGGTGCACTACCTCCGTTCTTAGAAAAACCGCTTGCCATCAGAAGCTTATTCAGGGCAGCCAGATATGCTTTAGCAGCGGCAACGATGATGTCTGTATCGGCGCCATATCCGCCAAAAGTGCGGGTGCGAATCTGCCCGTTCTGAGGCGAGGTGCGTTCGTGCAGAGCAGGGTTTTCGGCTTGCAGGCGCACCGTCACTTCACCCAAGGCATCAATGCCCTCCGTTACGGCATGGACATTGAATTCCAGTAAAGTATTGGGAGCGCCAACAATGGCATCAATGGCACAATATGTGGCATGCACAGGACCGGTTCCCACGGCAGCATGGACATGGGTCTGCCCATCTGGACCGCGCAGGCGAACTGTAGCGGTTGGCATTCCCATCGTGCCACAGGCAACCTGCAATCCATCCAGGGTGTAGAACTCCTCCCCCCGGCTTGCCTGATCGCCCACCAGTGCTTCCAGATCGGCTTCGGTGATCACTTTTTTCTTATCCGCTAATTCTTTATAGCGTTCAAAGGCTGCATCCAACTCTTCTTTGGTGAGCTGGTAACCCAACTCTTCCAGATGCACCCGCAAAGCGTGCCGCCCGGAATGTTTTCCCATCACCAGTTTGGAGCGTCCCAAACCGACCGTTTCTGGGCGCATAATCTCATAGGTTTCTTGATGTTTCAACATGCCGTCCTGATGGATGCCGGCTTCGTGGGCAAACGCATTGGCGCCGACGATGGCTTTGTTGGGTTGCACCGGGATGCCGGTATAGGTTGAGACCATGCGGCTGACGCGGGTGATTTGGGTGGTGTCAATGCCGGTCGTCAGTCCAAACATCGCCCGTCGCGTGTGCAGGGTCATCACCACCTCTTCTAACGAGGTGTTTCCTGCCCGTTCGCCGATGCCGTTGATGGTGACTTCTGCCTGGCGAGCGCCCGCTCGAATGCCTGCGATGGTGTTTGCGGTGGCTAACCCAAGGTCATTATGGCAGTGCACCGAGATAATCGCCTTTTCGATGCCATCGGTGTTGGCGATAATATTGCGGATTAGGTTGCCAAATTCGTCCGGCGTGGTGTACCCTACCGTATCGGGAATGTTAAGGGTTGTGGCGCCAGCTTTAATGGCTTCCGAAAGCACCAGGTAGAGAAACTCGGGTTCGCTGCGTCCGGCGTCTTCCGGCGAAAACTCTACATCCTCACACAAAGAACGGGCATAAGCGACCATTTCCTTGACCCGCTCGACCACCTCTTCGGGGTCCATGCGCAGTTTATAACGCATGTGAATGGGAGAGGTGGCGATGAAAGTGTGGATGCGCGGGTGAGCGGCGTATTTGACGGCATTCCAGGCCGCGTCGATATCCTGTTTGTTGGCCCGCGCCAAACCGCAAATAATCGGCACGCGGCGGGTAGTTTCGCCATCTCCCCACAGCGTGTTCCCCACCTGTTCAGCAATCATGCGCACGCCTTCTGCGTCATCGGGTGAGGCAGCGGGGAAGCCGGCCTCAATCACGTCCACACCCAGGCGGGCTAAGGCACGGGCGATCTCCAGCTTTTCAGCCGAGGTCAGGCTCGCTCCAGGGGATTGCTCGCCATCGCGGAGAGTCGTATCGAAGATGCGCACGTAATTGGGTTGAATCGTTGTCGGGTTCATCGTTCCTTCACCTTGAACTTTCAGAGCACTTACTCGCCGGGTCGGATTTCGACGGGTTGAATAAACGGCATCATGCGCCGTAACTCAGCGCCAACCTTTTCGATCAGGTGATTTTGCTCCTGCTTCCGCCGTTCGTTGAACCACGGACGACCGTTTTGGTTTTCTTCAATCCAGCGTTGGGCATAGGTGCCATCCTGAATATCCTTCAGCAATTGCCACATGGTGTGGCGCGTCTCTTCGGTGACCAGGCGGGGTCCGGCGGTGTAATCGCCGTGTTCGGCGGTATCGGAAACCGAATAGCGCATATAGTTCAAGCCGCCACGGTACATCAGATCGACAATCAATTTCAATTCATGCAGGCACTCAAAATACGCCAGTTCGGGTTGATAGCCAGCTTCCACCAGCGTCTCAAAAGCGGCTTTCACCAAAGCGGTCACCCCGCCACATAGGACAGCCTGTTCGCCGAAAAGATCGGTCTCGGTCTCTTCGGCAAAGGTCGTCTCCAGAACGCCGGCGCGGGTGGCACCAAGCGCATAGGCGTACGAGAGGGCTTCGGCTTTGGCTCGCCCGCTGGCATCCTGATGCACAGCCAGCAGTGAAGGCGTTCCACCTCCTTCGACATAAATCTCGCGCACGCGATGACCTGGCGCTTTCGGCGCCACCATGCTGACATCTACACTGGCGGGGGGTTGAATGGTGCCATAGCGGATATTGAACCCATGGGCGAACATCAGCGTTTTGCCGTTGGTCAGGTAGGGAGCAATCGATTCGGCATAGACTTTAGGTTGCTCGGTATCCGGCAAGAGCAGCATGATCATATCGGCTTCTTGAACCGCCTCAGCCACCTCGCGCACCGGCAAACCATGTTGCTCTGCCTTTTGCCAGCTCTTGCTGCCGCGCCGCAATCCGACTCGCACATCAACACCGCTATCGTGTAAGTTGAGGGCATGGGCATGTCCTTGCGAGCCAAAACCGATGATGGCGACTTTCTTCTGGCGGATCAGACTGGGGTCAACATCCTGATCGTAATAAATCTTTGCCATACAATTCCTTTCAACAGCAGGGATTAATCCATTTCCAGCACTTCTTCGGGATGGTGCCCGTTGGAACCGGCTCCAGGGGTGTGCCGCACTGGCTCGTAGCCGCCGCGCAACATTGCCACCTGTCCGGTGCGCACCATCTCCAGAATGCCGAATGGACGTAGAAGCTCAACCAGACTCTCAATCTTGTCTTCTGTGCCGGTGATTTCGACGATGACCGAATCGGCAGCGACATCCACAATCCGCCCGCGGAAGATCGAAGCCAGATTGGCGATCTCGGCGCGCTGATCGAGGGCAGCTTTGACCTTGATCAAAGCCAGATCGCGGATCACAGCCGGTTGAGTAGAGACATCATGCACGTCAATGACATTGACCAGCTTATACAGATTGGCTTCCACCTTGCGAGCGTCCACTTCATCACTGTTGATCACGATGGTCATGCGGGAGATGTCCTTGCGATCGGTGTGACCGACATTCAAAGACTCAATGTTAAAGTTGCGGCGTCTGAACAGGGAAGCCACCCGATTGAGAACACCGGGTTTGTTTTCCACTAAAGCAATCAACGTGTGTTGCATCTCATCCTCCGTAAATCAGCACAATGCTTCAGGCAGTCGTTTTTTCTCGCACGGGGCGACGGATCATGTCGTGCAGATCAGCCCCCGCAGGTACCATGGGGTACACGGCTTCTTCCATTTCCACAAAGAAATCCAGGAGCACCGGGCCAGGCGTCTGATTGGCAAATTGCAAGGCCTCTTTGACTTCCTCTGGTTTGGTAATGCGCCGCCCTGGAATGCCATGCGCTTCGGCAATCTTGACGAAATCCGGGCCGTGCAGTGGTGTGGCAGCATAACGGCTATCGAAGAAGAATTCCTGCCACTGGCGCACCATGCCCAGAAAGTGGTTGTTCATGATGGCAATCTTGATGCTGGCACCCTCCTGGACAATCGTGGACAGCTCAGCTTGAGTCATCTGGAAGCTACCATCGCCATCAATGACCCACACATCGCGGCTTTTATCGGTGAACCAGACTCCCAAAGCTGCCGGCACACCAAATCCCATCGTGCCTGCCCCACCAGAGGTGATGAAGCGATAGGGCTCTTCAAAGGGGTAGTACTGGGCAGTCCACATCTGATGTTGACCTACACCGGTCGTCAGGGTCGCTTTCCCCTGTGTCGCTTCCCAGATGCTGCGAATGACATGGGCGGTGTACAGCTTGCCATCATCAGGCCAGTAGATGATGTCCCGCGAATCTGACTCAGCCCGCCATTCTTCGATCTGGTCGAGCCACTCATCATGGCGCGCCTCCTCCACATACGGCAACAAATCACCGAGCACGGCTTTGAGGTCACCAAAGAGAGGTAAATCCACCACCACATTTTTGTGGACTTCCGAGGGATCAATTTCCACATGTATTTTTCTGGCATGCGGAGCGTAGGTCTTGAGATTGCCGGTTACGCGGTCATCAAAGCGCATGCCGAGGGCAATTAACAAATCGGCGTTCTGGATGGCGAGGTTACAGTAGGCTTCGCCATGCATACCCATCATACCGAGATTGAGCGGATCGGAAGCCGGCATTGAGCCAATCCCCAAGAGCGTCATGGCAACCGGAATCTGGGCACGATGAGCCAGCTCTTGCATCTCCCGATAAGCCCGCGAGATCAGCAATCCATGTCCGGCAAGGATGATCGGGCGACGCGCTTCTTTGATCATTTGGGCAGCCTTCTTTAACTCCGCCGCTGGGGCAGTGCGGGGCGGCCGGTAACCGGGCAACTGGATTTTTTCCGGATAGACGAATTCGGTCTTTTGAAACTGAGCATTCTTACAAATGTCGATCAAAACCGGGCCAGGGCGGCCGGTGCGAGCGATATAAAACGCTTCGCGCACAACCTGCGCGATCTCCTCTGCCCGCGTAACCAGATAATTGTGCTTGGTGATAGGGAGCGTGATGCCGGTCACATCCGTTTCCTGGAACGCATCGCCGCCGATGAGGTGCGCATGAACCTGACCGGTGATAAAGACCACCGGCGAAGAGTCCATCATCGCTGTAGCAATGCCGGTCACCAGATTGGTTGCGCCAGGACCCGAGGTTGCCATCGCAACCCCAACTTTGCCCGAGGCGCGCGCATACCCATCCGCCATGTGCGCTGCGCCCTGTTCATGGCGCACCAGGACATGATGAACGGGATATTTCAGCATAGCGTCGTAGATAGGCATGTTTGCCCCGCCGGGAATGCCGAAAACCACTTCGACACCTTCCCGCATCAGACACTCCCATAAAATTTCAGCTCCACTTAGTTCCATCGGGTACCTCTCTTTCGTTGTCAACTTCGAAATTAGATTAAAACGGCTCCATGGGACGCGCTGGTAACCGAGCGCGCATAACGACGCAACCAGCGGCTGGTGGTGCGCGGTTCAAACGGCGGCAAAGCTGCCAGCCGATCTTGAATCTCCTCATCGCTGAGACGCACATTCAGGGTGCGCTGGTCGATATCCAGTTCTATAATGTCCCCATTGCGTAAGGCTGCAATCGGCCCGCCGGCGGCCGCTTCGGGGCTGACATGCCCAATACAGGCGCCGCGCGTGCCGCCCGAAAAACGCCCATCGGTGATGAGCGCAACCGATTCGCCTAAGCCCATGCCCATAATGGCAGAGGTTGGTGCCAGCATCTCCTGCATACCGGGTCCACCGCGCGGACCCTCGTAGCGAATGACCACCACCTCGCCAGGTTGAACCTGTTTCCCTAAAATGCCTTCCAGGGCTTCTTCCTGGCTCTCAAAGATGCGCGCCGGGCCACTGAAGCGGCGCATCGCTGGAGCAACCGCGCCTGTTTTGACGATGCTGCCCTCCGGGGCAAGGTTACCGAACAGCACCGCCAGCCCGCCGGTTGGACTGTGTGGGTTTTCGAGAGGGCGGATCACTTCCGGATCACGCACGGTGAGGCCGGCAATTGATTCCTTCAAAGTTGTCCCACTGACCGTTGGGCGCTCCAGGTGCAGGGTATTGCCGCCACGCGCGATTTCGTTCAGGATGGCCGGAATGCCTCCGGCGCGGTGCAGGTCCTCCATGTGCCAGGGGCCCGAAGGGCTGATCTTCGAGAGGTAGGGGGTTTTGTCGGCAATGGCGTTGATGCGCTCCAGAGGATAGGAAATCCCGGCTTCATAGGCGAAAGCCAATGTATGCAGGACGGTATTGGTGCTGCCGCCCATCGCCATATCCAACGCAAAGGCATCGTCAATTGTTTCCATTGTGACCAGCTGGCGTGGGGTAATCTGGCGCTCGACCAGTTTCATAATTTGGGCTGCGGCGCGGCGCGCCAACTCCTCCCGCTCGGCTGTCAGCGCTAAAGCCGTGCCGTTGAACGGCAGAGCCAGGCCAAGCGCCTCCAGTAAACAGTTCATCGAATTGGCAGTGAACAACCCCGAACAAGACCCACACGAAGGACAGGCAAAGTCCTCCAGGACTTTCAAGCGCGCCTCACTGATTCTGCCGGCTTTATACGCCCCAACCCCTTCAAAAACCGAGATCAGATCGATGGTCTCCCCTTCGGGGGTTTTCCCGGCTGCCATCGGTCCGCCGGAGATAAAGATGGCAGGGATGTTCACCCGCAAGGCACCCATGATCATACCCGGCACGATCTTGTCGCAGTTCGGGATACACACCATGCCATCGAACTGGTGCGCTTCGATCATCGTTTCGACACTATCGGCAATCAGTTCGCGCGAGGGCAGGCTGTATTTCATGCCCAGGTGTCCCATGGCGATGCCGTCATCCACCCCAATGGTATTGAACTCAAATGGCATACCTCCGGCCGCCCGCACCGCTTCCTTAACCAGCTTGCCGAATTGCTGGAGGTGGACATGCCCGGGCACAATATCGACATACGAATTGACAATGGCGATAAAGGGTTTGGAGAAATCTTCATCCCGCACACCGGTTGCCTTTAGCAGGGCGCGGTGCGGAGCTCTTTCGTAGCCTTTCTTGATGCGATCTGATCTCATGTTCACCTCTACTCAAAATCAAACGGGGCTGCTTTTGCTGGGCAGCCCCGTTTCGTTTCTTCCTTAGGTAGATAGAATTATCTCCGCGAGGTTGCCCAAACCGGTAATGGGTTCTCAATGACCACAATGAGAACCAACAAGCTACCTAGAATGAGCGCAAGCGAGAGATAATTCAGCATCTTAATTCCAGTCTTTCTTTTGATTTGTATGACAGTTTAGCGGATTCAAGGGGGGATGTCTATCGTAAAACCATACGAAAATGGCAACTCATCTATTGTTAACCTTGTCACTTTGGAGCGATTTTGCGCAAAAAAGTGCAGGGATTCTAACGGTCGGTGAAGCAGGCAATGTACCGCCGACCTTCTGGTCGGTAACACGAAACCAGGCAAGCCTGGCGGTACGCTTGGCAGTATCGCCAACCTTCTGGTCGGTCAAGTCGGCAATGGAGACCAAGCAAGCCTGGCGGTACGAACTGAGTTGCGACAGGCTGAAGCCTATGCCACAAATGCTGTTCGTCGACAGATACCAGGCAAGCCTGGCGGTACTACCAGGTTTGGCTCTGAGCGCAGCGTGAACGGCTTTCGCCTGATCACCGACGGTTCTACCCTGACTCTCCTTGCCGGACGGGGCTAAAGATCAATCCCTGCACCTTTTACAATGCTATTTTCCCAGTCCGAATGGTAAGGAGAGTTGAATGTGATTCTCCACTTCAATGATAAGACGGTCTGGCATCAGCAATGCGCCAATCATAATCTTGCTGGGAGCTCTTGATTTTATCGTGCGTGCCCTTACTCAGGAGGAGGGTTTTCCACCCAACACAGCGTGATCTCGTCGCGCAATTTTTGGAATTCCGGGTCGCCCGTGACAACTTCTGCCTGGCGAAGTTTTGCCAGCGCAGCGGTGTAACAGTCAGCATAGGAAAGACCACCCTTTGCTTTATAGATTGCAGCCTGATGGGTGAGTTCCCAATCAGCGTCCACGATTTCAATAGACAATCCTCGAATTTCTTCTACGAGGGCATCTGCCAGAGCAGAGGAAATGGTACGGGCGATGATATACCATAACTCACCCAGGTTGACCACGCACAAGGCAAGCTTGAGACTGCCCGCTTCGGCTTCTAGCAATAAATTGCGCACAAAATCTGCACCGGGCTCATCTTCAAAAAAGGCGATCAGGGCATACGTGTCCAGGACTTTAGTCTCTACCATACCCTTCGCGTTCCATATCCTTACGGCGTTCTTCCAGCAAGGACTTAAGCACGCCCTTCCCCTTTAACCTGCCCTGTAAATTCTTTAGCGTTTCTTCCGTCATGGGCTTGAGAAGGATCGCATCGCCCGTATCAATGAGATAGATCCTTGTCCCGGCTTTAATTTGATATTTACGCCGCAACTCAGCAGGAATTACAATCTGACCTTTCTCGGTTACATGGGTTTGCATTGTCTTACTCCTGTTATAATATCTTACATTATACATTTATGTAAGTCAAGTATTTATTAGTAATCTATTTAACGTAGATTTTAGACAAGGTTTGGGACGGTTTTACCTGCTGCTCAATCCATTGCCCCGCCAGGGCATCTGCGTCCTCCATTGGACAATTCTTTCCGGCATGCCCGATTGTGCAGGATACCTCTCAGCCCTGTTAAAAAGCGCAAACACATCTGACCCCGCAGCGCGTGCGCCAGAGCCTTTGGACAAATTCTTCTGCGGATTGGAACATCCATATCGTCTTCAAAACGGCATTAAAAACTGCACGGCTGGGCAAATGTCGGGCACAGAAAGCCCAAAGAACAACACAAGGCGCTCAGAAAGAGCGTTCCTGCCACTCAAACCGCTTGAAATTCGGTCGCAAGGTGATCTTCCAACCCTGATCGACCGGTCAGGCTAAAAAGTTGGTCTAAACTCAAGAAAATTGGAGCGAGTCGAGGATGGATTTATGCTTTCTTTTCGATGTACTTCACCCCATCCATGTTCTTGAAATGGCGATCCTGTGTCCATAAGGTTACATTGTTAGCGCGAGCAGTGGCAAGAATGATACTATCTGCCAGAGGAAGTTTCAATTCACAGGAAAGTTCGGCAGCAAACAGGGCAATACTCTCATCCAGGTCAACCACGCGCCCCTCTGTCATTTGAGCAACCGCTTGCAGAGCATCCTCCCTGTTTCTTTCGAGCAGAACGCGCTTGAAGACTTCAAAAAGGCTAATCGTTGGAACAAGGATATGCTGGGGATTTTCGATGACAGGGGCGAAAAAATCGGCGTTCTCGCCATCAATGAAATATTCCAGCCAGCCCGAGGAATCGACCACATTCATACCCGCTCTTCTTCCTCACGCTCGATGTCGCTGCTCATCCCTTTGAGAAAACCGCGTGTTTCTTTCATGTCACGCACTGGAATAATTTCCAGGCGATTGCCGTAGATAATGAAACGAACCTTTTGACCGGGTTTGACATTCCATTTTTCACGAATGGCGCGCGGGATCACAACCTGATATTTGCGAGAAATCGTCGCCGTATCCACGTCTTACTTCTCCTTATCGAACAACAATTCGTAAGATGATTATACTGTATTTCATAGCGAATTCAACCATCCCCTTTTATGCCCTGGCGAAGGGGGGCGATCTCTCCCCGATTCAGCACCTTGCTGTAGCCACCAATCAATCTGTCCTGGCAGATTTCAGTGGCTCTTAATCGGGTTTCTCTCTCGTTCAAAGCTCTAAAAACTTGTGTGCCTGTTCGATGAGGACGCTTTTTTCCCACCCGTAGCCCGTTTCGTATGCCTGGCGCCATTCTTTAGGGGATAATCTCTCGGCTGCCTTCGCCATCCGCCCTTGATTCAGTTTTTGATATAACGAGCCCAGTACAATCCCCGACCGCTCACTCAAAGATTGAATTGCACCATACAAATGGGCTGCGTTGGCCAGACTGCCTTTGGGCGATAGAACCAACAGCCCTGCCACCGCCGAAAGGAAAACCAGCAGGCGCCGCGTGTGCTGGCTGGCAAGTTCCAGAGAGTCGACCAGCCACCGCCGTGCCTGCTCATAGTTTCCCTGAGCGAGTTCAACCTCCGCCAGGTCGGTCTCAGCCATCGCCAGGAAAATGCCATCGGCGGAGGTCAGATGCTTCAGAGAGCTTTCCAGAAACCCCCGCGCTGCGCCTAAATTTCCCAGAAAGAGTTCCGTTTCGCCCAATTGTGCCAGCGGGGAACCCGGATTGAGATATTCGGGGTTTTGCATGGCAAGCTGCAGGGCTTTTTCCAGGGTCTCTTTCGCTTCGGCGAGCTTTCCCTGTTCGATAAAAATCCTGCCCAGACGATTGAGGAAGAGCGGGATTTCTTTGTGCATCCGGTAACGGCGTCCAACTTCGGCGGCTTTCTGGGCGTAGAAGAGGGCTGTATCGAAGTCATGCTGTTGCCAGGCAAAGTCGGAAGCGGATTTGAAAAGTCTGGCAAGCAGGTGCGGCTCGATCTCGACCGGCAACGCCAATATCTGGCTCAAGAAATCCAACCCTTCCTTAAAGTACCCCAGGGATGACCACAGCCCTTCCAGGTATTCGATCATTGGAAACCACAAGTCAGTTTGCCGCTCGTTAATTGCCCACTGCAGAGAGTCGTGGAAATTGTCTACCAGGAGTTGAAAATAGGCTTCCGGTTCGCCAGCGGGAGCGCCTTGGTTTAATTCTCGCAAGGCATTCAGGCAACATTCTGCACGGTTACGCTCTGCGGCGCACCGTTCCTCCCCCTCGAGTTTCGAGGCTGCATATTCATGAATCGGCACCAGCATGCGCCAGAAAGGTTTGTCGGCGTGGATCTCCTGAACCAGCAAAGAGTGTTCCATCAGTTCGTTCAGCGACGCTTTTGTTTCGCTGAGATTTGCAACGCCCACTGCGCTGGCAAATTGGGCATCGAAACGTCCTCTAAAGATACCGAGCTGGCGAAAAAATTGCCTTTGAGGCAGAGATAGCAGATTGTAACTCCATTCAATCACGTTTTCGAGAGAGCGCTGCCGCTGAGGCCGGTCACGCGCTGGGGAGGTTAATTGTTTGACCCAATCCGGAGTGTGAAAACTGGCGGTCAGTTCATCCAGCGTCATTTGACGCAGACTGGCAGCCGCAAGTTCAATTGCCAGGGGGATTCCTTCGAGAATGTTGCAAATCTCATTGACGGAAGCGGCGTTGGTAGCGGTGATCCTGAATTGGGGTTGGTGTTGGCGGATTCGAGCGACCAGGAGTTGCACCGCTTCGAATTGCATCAACGCCTCCGGGTTGTTAGACAGCGTCGGCGGAGGGATCGAAAGCGGTGGAACGGGGTATTCATGTTCGCCGTACAGGTGCAGCGGGACGCGGCTGGTAGCCAGTATCTTCACCCTTGCACAGGCTTGAAGGATGCGGGCGATATCCAGTGAGGCTTCTTCGACAATTTGCTCGAGATTATCCAGGATGAACAGCAGACTTTTCTCCCGAATCGTACGGATCAATTGGGCTAAATTTGGAGTGCCAGGCAGATCGAGAATTGGGACATTGCGGACAATGGTGGGGATGAAATAATCTGCGCTGAAAACCTCTGCCAGGTCAACAAACCAGACACCGTCGGGGAAATCACCCAGCAGTTCACTCCCGCAATGGATGGAGAGACGCGTTTTGCCTATTCCAGGTGGCCCAATCAGGGTGACCAGGTGCACGGTTTTGTCTTTGAGCAGGGAGGTAACCGCGGAGAGGTCACGCGCCCGGTCGATGGTAGAGGTGAGCAGGGTGGGAAGGTTGTGCGAATATGACTCTCCAGTGGCTAAATGAAGTTCTTCGATGAAGATACCCCGCGCAGATTGCAGGAAGGCTTCTCTTTCGGCGATGGAGATTTGCAGTGCCTGAATCAACATTTCGGCAAGTTGGCGAGAAGGTTTGCGCTCGTCTGCCTCAATCTTGCGTATGATGGCTTCAGAACAATAGGCGCGTCTCCCCAATTCAGCCTGCGTAAGATCAAGTTGCTTGCGCCGGTTGCGTACCCATTTACCAAAGGAGGGGTAGGCTTTGGCGGAAATCATTATGTCTCGCTTTTTGTCACGCTTTAAGCGACCATATCATCTCTTTTTTGTAGTATTTTTATTCTACTACAACTGTGAGTTTTAAGGAATTAATTGTTCGCTAAGGAGTCGAGTTCATGCGAAAAATAAGCTTTTTTGTTTTCCTAATCTTCTTGATCGCCGGGTGTCGACTGAGCAACAGTATCCCGACTGCCACCGTCTCGCCACCCCAAACCGCCCCCTCTGATCCGACCCAATCGCCCACCCAAGAGGTGCCCGCGCCTCAAAATTCGGGAGCGTCTCTTCCAGATTTTTGTGGTAATCCGTATTACCCGGTGATTGAGGGGTCGTTGTACGAATATCGCCTTTCATCGGGCGAGACTATCGTTCGCACCTTTGAAGTTGATGAGACATCCCAGAAATTCACCATATCCGTCAGTGGGGCTGGTACGGAGGCAAAGATTGAAGGGCAATGCACCAGCGAGGGCATTGTGATTATGGAATCGCCCGGTTCGACCACGACCACCTCGGATGAGGAGGGTTCTTCAACAATCATGACCCAATCATCCAGCGGCGTATCCCTACCCAATGATCTGGCTCCTGGCAAACAATGGTCACAAACAATTAGCATCACAAGCGACGCAGGTGAGTCGTTGATTCAGATGGATTATCAGGCGGTGGGGCTTGAAGAAGTGACCGTGCCGGCCGGCACATTCACCGCTCTGAAAATCGTCCAGAATGGCTATGTGACCGTCTTTGACCAGCAGGTGGCTATGGAAGGCCTGGTGGGCTGGTATGTAAAGGACCTCGGCCTGGTCAAGTTTGAAGTGCCGGGCGCGCCGGGCTCTGAACTGGTCAGGTACGCTTTGGGCAATTGAACCTCGTTCAAAGAAATTCAGCAACAGGTTTGAGAGGAATAAATTATGAAACACTATCGTTTTATTGATCTCATTGTACGTCTGGCAGCCATTTTCTTCCTGCTCGGCGCCATGCTGAGCACTGTGCCTCAGCGACGCGCCTGGGCTGCCAGCCGCTATTACGTTAAGGATAACGGCGGGAATGATGTGAACAGTGGTCTCAGTTGGGCGCAGGCTTTCAAAACGCTGCAGAAAGCATTGAAGGTCGCCAACGCCGGCGATGAGATTTGGGTTGCAAAGGGCGTTTACTCCCCGAATGAAGGCAGTGGTTTACTGCCGAATCAATGGCGTTACGCTTCCTATTATTTGAAGGATGACGTTTCCATCTACGGCGGCTTTGCGGGGAACGAGACCTCTCTCTCCCAGCGCGATATCGCCAATCATCTTACGATCCTGAGTGGTGATGTGGATAACGATGACCTGGACAGTGACGGCAATGGTATCGCGGATACAACCTCTGACATTGTAGGAAGTAATGCTTATCATGTAGTTAGATCGGACGGTAACGCCAGCACAGCCGTTCTGGACGGATTTGTCATCACTGCCGGTTTAGCAAATGACAATTCAGATCCTCACAACAAAGGCGGTGGTATGTATGCGTATCAGAGTGGTGCTACCCTGCGCAATCTGTCTTTTATCGGCAATTACGCCGGGCTGGGGGGTGGGCTGGCATGCGTAGATTGCCAGTCTCTTTCCCTGACCACCGTGGATTTTAGCAACAACTTTGCAATCTACGTAGGGGGTGGTCTTTCAATTATGAATAGCAACCTTTCCCTGTCAAACGCAATGATCGGTGGCAACCTGGCGGGTACGGCGGGTGGTGGGATGGATAATTCCGGTAGCACCATCACCATCAACAATGCTTCATTTTTCAATAATCAGGCGCCGTTTGGCGGAGGAATGGCTAACCGTCCCAACAGCCAGGTAGAGATGACCGATTTAACTTTTATCCAAAATACTGCCACGAACAAGGGAGGGGGAATTTTCAACGAGAGCAGTGATCCCGTCCTTTCCAATGGGAGATTTGAGAACAACTGGGCGATTTCAGGTGGTGGGATGTATAACCTGAACTGCAACCCGTCCCTGTCGTTTACAACCTTCCGTAAAAACACCGCCAATTTTGGAGGCGGACTTTTCAACGAAAACAGCGACCCGCAAATCCAGTTTGGTTTGTTTGAGGAGAATTCGGCTCAGAATACGGGCGGAGGGATGATGAATCTCAGCAGCAACATAACTCTGGCGAGGAGCACCCTGCGGAATAATCAGGCGAATGTCGGCGGCGGCATGTACAACTACACCAGCAATCCGACGCTGACCAATGTAGATTTTGAAAATAACCGCGCAACTTCCACAACCAGTGGCGGCGGAGGCATGTTCAATTACACCAGCAGTCCCGTATTATCCAGAGTAAATTTCACGAACAACACTGCGGTAAATGGCGGCGGCGGGTTGTATAACTACCAGGGCAGCAATCCCAAATTGACGGATGTGACTTTTGGCGGGAATGCTGCCCAAAACGGTGCGGGAATGCGCAATCATTTAGGGAACAATCAACCGGAGTTGAACCGTGTCACCTTTGTGGGAAATGAAGCCAATTTTGGCGGAGGAATGTCCAATGACAACAGCACGCCCAAACTAACCAATGTCACGTTTTCCGGCAATTCTGCCCACCATGAAGGCGGGGGAATGCACAACTATCAAAGCAATCCGGATTTGATGAACGTCACTTTTTACGGGAATGTGGCTGAGGACAGCGGCGGGGGCGGCGGCATGTACAATATCAGCAGCCAGCCGTTTTTACGCAATGTCATCCTGGCAGGCAGTGTCAACGGCGATTGCGTCAACGGCTCTGGAGGGAGCATTGCGGGCGCATACTCCCTGATCCAGGACACAGGCGCCTCTGCCTGCGGGGCAGTTAACAGGAATAATGGATTTATCGTCGGGCAAGACCCCCGGCTTGGGGCGCTCGGTTCTTACGGCAGCTTTACCCAGGTCCACCCCCTGAACTCCGGCTCACCCGCCATTGACGTGGTGCTTAACAACTGGTGTCCCACAGTAGATCAGCGCGAGATGGCGCGGCCCTACGGAACCTATTGCGACATTGGAGCCTATGAATTTGTTCCGTGGCGAATATATTTACCGCTGATCTTACGGTGAGGGAGCACAGCTTTCCGCTTTAAGAAAATTGAACACCCAACAGAACCCAAAGGCACAGCATTTCGTGGTGGTCTCCTGGACACAAACGGCATGCTGTGCCCTTGAATTTAACGTTAGCAAGCCTCCCACGCGACCATATAGCGTTCCACTAACCCAGGACCTCAGCCGGGTTATTCACCCTCTGGATAAGGCGCGGTATAATCAGCAAAGCTCATAGAAATTGACCGAAAATCCAGATTTTAGGGAGCGTTTTGTATGGGACGGCCAAAAGCGGATTTTATCATCGAAACCGTGCGTTATAGTCCCAACGGAGAGATCGAATGGGTGCGCGGCTATGAACGGCGCGGCGAGGTCTTCTCCGATGTCGTAATCGTGCCACGCCATGAACTGGTTGAGCGGCTCAAGAAGGGCAAGAAGATCTTTGCCGGTCGAAGGCTCTCCAAAATGGGCAGCGCTTTCGAACTCTCGAAAGGCGTGCAATTGAAAGCAATGAACGGGAATGCCGTGATTGTGACCGAAAACACTTCCGCGTCGAGTGACCGCCTGGATGGCGTGCCAGTCATTTAATCATGCCAACCCCTCTCTACCATCTCAGCCTGGCGCAAGAACTCCTTCAGCATCCTTCTCTGCCCACCTCAGCCCGAGCCCTGTTGGAAGGAAACCTGGGCGCGTTTCTGTTCGGAAACGTCGCCCCGGATGTCCAGGTGGTCTCCGGGCAACCGCGCCAGGAAACCCACTTCTTCGATTTACCGTTGAAAAGCAATGTTCTGCCTCCCTGGGAACAAATGCTTCAGCGTTATCCCGATTTACAACCAACCCTCTGGTTGCCCGAAGATCAAAGGGCATTCCTGATCGGTTACCTGTGTCATTTACAGGCAGACTGGCGTTGGGTGCAACAAATCTTCGTGCCGGTGTTCGGCTTACAAAGCGCCTGGGGAACGTTCGAACAGCGCTTGATATTTCACAACGTCCTGCGTGCTTATCTCGATGAGCAAATCCTGCCCACTCTCCAAACCGGATGGGGACACAGGCTTGAGCGGACTACTCCCTGCGGCTGGTTGCCCTTTGTGCAGGATAGCTACCTGGTTCGCTGGCGAGATCTGATAGCCGACCAGCTCAAACCAGGCAGTAAAATTGCCACTGCAGAAGTATTTGCAGCCCGTCAGGGCTTACAGGTAGAGGAATTTGTGCGTTTGGTGCACTCTCCTGCGATCTTGCAAGAAGTGATCTTCTCGCGCTTATCTCTGACGCAGCTCACCGCCTTTCGGCGCCAGATGTTGAACGAAAGCGTTCGCCTGATTAAGGATACCCTGAAGCCTTAATTGCCCTGGTTTTGGTCGTTTTGGCTTTATCCTGTTAACGTGACCGTTATCGTCGTAACACAGTTCTTCAGACTGTGCCCATGAGGGGAGATTTGAGCTATTCAAACGGCTTGAGCGAATTTTTCCAGATTGAAACCCGTTCTATATCAATTTATCTCTGAGGTTACTCCTAAATCTCCCTGCCGCTTGTAGCTTGCAGGGATTGATTGACATTCTTTATGGTTCGCGGTATATTCCTGGGTGCGTTCGGGTGGGTCCGGCGCGGCGGAAGCCTGCGAACCCCGTCAGGTCCGAGAGGAAGCAGCGGTAAGCAGGTCCTTCTGGGTGCCGCCGGGTAGCCTGCCCGGCGCTTTTTTGTTGATTCCGCACAAAGAACCTGCCTGCTTTTTCGTTCATCCTTTCGGTTGACGCCTTTGGGCAATCTGGTTATAAAGGCCACAATGAACGAATTCAGTCGCTCGAAATTCAACGCCAAGCGCAGCCCGAAAACCGACCCTCGGTTTTCGGCTGTTGGGCTGTTTGGATGAGCGAATAAAGCGCAAACGCAGCAAAAGCCAGTCCCTGTCCAAGCAACGCTCCCTCCGAAACCGAGGGAGCGTTCAATTTTTTATCGGAGTTGAAGCATGATCGAAATTCTGGACTCAACCTTGCGAGAAGGGGAACAAACCCCCTACGTAAACTTTCTGGTCGAAGAAAAATTGGAAATTGCTCGCCTGTTGGATTTGATTGGGGTGGAGATGATCGAAGCTGGCGACCCCAGCGTCTCTCCAAAGGTCGCCAAAGCGATCGAAAAGATCGCCAGGTCAGGTTTGAAAGCTGAGATTGTTGCGCATTCCCTGGCGCGGCGGGAGAACATCCAGCGCGCCCGCGACTGCGGCGCCCAGCGCGTGGCAATCTTCTATGCTACTTCCGCCATTCATCTCGATGTGAAGTTGCGCAAAACTCGCCAGGAGGTCATTGACATCATCAGCGAGCAGGTAGCTTATGCGCGCAGTCTGGGACTGAAAGTGCGTTACACCCCGGAAGATGCCTCTCGAACCGATCTGGAGTTTCTCATCCAGGTTTGCAATGCAGCCATCCAGGCCGGCGCTGACCGCATTAGCTTTGCCGATACGGTCGGAGTGTTGAAGCCTGAACAGGTTTTTGAGTACATCACCGTTCTGCGCCAGCGCTTGCTACCCTGCGCCATTGATTTACACTTTCACAATGATCATGGTTTAGCGCTTGCCAACGCCATGGCAGGCATTCGCGCCGGTGCGAATTGTATCCATACCACGGTCAACGGCATGGGAGAACGTTGCGGCATTCCAGATTTAGCCGAAGTGATCATGGTCTATCACAACCTCGAAGGCATTCAGAAATACCGCCTGCCGCCCCTGATGGCATTGGTGGATTATGTTGAGAAGGCGAGCGGCTTTTTCGCCGCTCCCAACAAACCAATCAGCGGACAAAATGCCTTTTCCCACAAGAGCGGAGTGCATACCAACGGTGTGCTCAAAGACCCTCGCACCTATGAACCCTTTGACCCGGCCATCCTGGGCAGGGAGCGCAAGATCATCATTGATAAATATACCGGGAAAAGTGCAGTCCTCGCTCGCCTGGCTGAATACGGAGTCGAGGTTCAACCGGACGAATTAGAACGCATTTTGATCGAGATCAAAAATCTCGGCGACAGCCGCAAGCAACTGTTCGACGCTGACATTCTCGACATTGCCGAGCGGGTAACCGGGCGCGCCATTGACATCATCCCGCGCGAGATCGAAGCCATGATCATGCTGGAAGTAGAATCCCACGTGTACACTACCTCAGTGGTACGCCGTCTGCGCAGTTTTCGGAACGTAAAAAACTTATTCGAGATCAGCGGCGAATTTGACATCAGCGCCATGGTCAGCGTGGAAAACGTCATGGCATTGAACAATTTGATCGAAGAGATTCGGCGTCTGCCTGGCGTCAAGCGCACCGAAACGCGCCTGATCTTGAAGAAATACCCCAGCAATGGCAAGGTGAATGCCGCCATGGAGGCGGTGCTTCAAAAGAATTAAGCATAAACGCGCCGGTTTTGGGGATAATGAGACTCGGAAATCCCCAAAACCTTTGATCTCAAATGGTGTCTCCTTCTGCTACTTAATGGTTCAAGCGCTTCAGGTGCTTCTGCCTTCGCAGTCTTCCCAGCATGCGGAGAGATAGTCCTCTAGCACCAAACGAATAGAAGCTTCGATAATCTGGTGCGGCAAAGGCGAATCAAGCGCTGTCTGGTTTAATCCATTCAAATGAGGACAGTACTGTTTCAGTAAACCGATCGGGATGGTCTTCCCCTTCAAGTTGCTCAATAGGGTCTCCAGAGCAACCTGAATAGATGGGTTGCTCCAGTAATAGCGGATGCGATCGCTAAGGCTGAATTTGCGCTTTAGCGCTTGTTCCAGGGGCGAACCAGTATAGTAGTTTTTCCAGTAGCGGGGGTCCTCAAGCATTACCCGTTCGATCACCTGTACCAGATGAGATTGCTCATCGGTGGAACATAAATGTTCCTCGATATGTGCCAGAGCAAATACAGCCTGGCGATAGGCAAAGGTCAAAGCCGGGCCGACTTTAAGGATAGCAAAGTGATCGCGCACCATGGCCCGTAAATTCTCTCTGGTCTGGTAATCGGTTGAGTGAGCTTCAAAGACCAGCGAGGGTTGTGACTCGATCCAGTGAACCAACGCCTGGGCATCTTGTGGCTGGTATTCCAGCACAAAGTCATCGCCAAATTCTACGCCCGGCTGGACAACGAGGGCGATGGCCTGATCGAGCACATGAGCAAGACCGGCTTTTTGGAAGGCAAAACGAACTGTGGAAAAGGTCTCCCGGAGCGTGGAAACATCCGTCACCGTTACGCCAGTCTCTTCTGCAGGTGCTCCACCGGGGAGGGGAACTTCGGACCCGATCACAAAGCGCAATGAGGCCTTTGTTTCCTCATCCTTCGCGGCGTGAATGGCTGCCTGAGCAAGCCTGACGGTGCGCTCGGCAATAACCTCCAACGGTAAAGGGCGGGTGGGATCGTCATCGCCCAAGGGCATACTGGCGTCCAGATGGATCTTTTGATAGCCGGCCTGAACACTCCGCTTGACAAGTTCCTGCCCTTTTTGCATGGCAACCTCGGCTTTCTCGTTTCGCCATGGATAAGGTCCGAGATGGTCGCCGCCGATCAGAAGCCGCTCTCTGGGGAAATCTTCCTGTTCAGCAAGGGAAGCAACATACGCTACGAAGTCGGCGGGCGTCAGACCAGTATAACCTCCCTCTTGATTGACTTGATTACAGGTAGATTCAATCAACAAGGGTTTATCCAGTTGAGCAAAGGTGCGCATGGCAGTGCGTAGCACCCAGGGATGGGCAGAGCAAAGCGAGGGGATACCCAGCGCTATCCCTTTATGTTGAGCAGAAACTACTTCATCCAGAAACATACTGTAAAGCCTCCGCAAGTGTGGGTTGGGCATTCACCCCACCGGCAGCGCGAGTGGAAAGCGAACCACAGGCAATGCCGAGCTCCAGGGATTTTTTGAGGGGAAAACCGGCCAGATAGCCATATAAGAAGCCAGCGTTAAAGGAGTCGCCGGCGCCAACCGTATCCACTACCGGCACCGTCAAAGCCTTGACAGCGACGGTCTCACCTCCCTGGCGGGCGATGGCACCTTTATCTCCCTGCTTAATAACCACCAGCGGGCATTGCTGTGCGAGCACATCCAATGCCTGAGGAAGGTTCGCAGAGGCAGTGATCGCCAGAGCCTCTTGTTCGTTAGGCAAAAAGACATCCACTTGAGCAATCAACTCCAGGATACCCTCCCATTTGCCGCTGGGATCCCAATTAGTATCCAGAGAGATGGTAACGCCCAAACTGCGAGCGCGGTCAAAGAGCGTTGTTAAGCCCGAACGCAAACGGCTTTGCAGAAAAATGCTGCAGACATGAAGATGGCGGGTTTGCGCCAGCAACGAATCGGGCACCTGATTGGCTTCAAGGGCGTCGATACAACCCAGATAGGTGAGGATAGCCCGGTCGCTGCCGCGGCTCAAGATTACGCTCACCCCTGTTTTTCGTTCACGGTTGATCAAGACAGGGGAGACATCAACCTGGCGTTGATGCAGGGCATCGATCATAAATCTGCCCAATGGATCGTCTCCTACCACGCCGATAATGGTTGTCTTCAAACCCAGGCGGGAGGCGCCGCAGGCAAAGATGGCTGAAGATGAGCCAATGGTCATCTCGAAATCCTGTACCAGAACCTCCTGTTGACCGAAGCGCACTTCAAGATGGGGGTCGTTGAGAATGAGATCAGGGTTGATTTCGCCTGGGACGAGAATATCAATTGATTTTTCTATCATCTTGAACCTGCTGGAGAATATAGCTCAAAAAAGATCGTTAAAACCTCTTGAAATTATAAAGTTTTTATGGTTTAATGTGAGTGTATACTATTGTTTATGATTGTTTTATGAGCGATTATACCATATAATTGATTGATGATGAGCGATTTAGACAACCTCTCCAATATCGAGCGACAAGAACAGATTGTTCAACTGCTTTCCCGCCAGAAACGGGTCACTGTCAATGATCTGTGTGATGTCTTTTCGATCAGCAAAGCAACCGCCCGCCGCGACTTAGAAATCCTTGCCAGTCAGGGGAGGATTCAACGCGTGCATGGCGGAGCGATTTTGGTCACCAAAGCCCCACCTGAATTGCCCATTTTGGAACGCCAAAATGAGCAAGCCAACGAAAAAGAACGTATTGGTGCCGCAACAGCAGCTTTAATAAACGATAAGGAGACAGTTTTTCTAGGAAGCGGGACAACAGTATTGGAAGTTGCTCGTAATTTGATTGATCGACCATTGACGGTGATCACGAATTCTCTACCAGTCATCAATCTCTTCGCAAGTTCAAAATCTCCTGTTGAGGTAATCGTTCTTGGCGGAGAGTTACGTAAAAGCGAATTGTCTTTTATTGGGCACATTACTGAACAAAATTTGAGCGAAGTTTATGTTGACAAGGTAATTATTGGTGTCCGGGCTATAAATCTAGAACAGGGATTGACAAATGATTATTTCCCCGAGACCAATACTGACCGGGCTATTATTAAGATGGGAAAAGAAGTCATACTTGTAGCGGATCACACAAAATTTGGTCGCGTTTCCACAGTTCTTCTCGCTCCTCTCACGAGTGTTCAAACAGTAGTTAGTGATGAATTTCTGCCCGATGAGTATGTTAGACAACTTAAGGAGCTAGGCATTCGTCTAATCCTCGCCTAATTTTCTACATGAAGGAGGCTGGCTATTCAAGAATAATTTTATACCCTATTTTCTTCTCAATCAATCAAATCTAATATTTCAGAAGGAGAGAAAGATGGAGACTAAGAGAAATATCATAATTTGCCTTTGGGTAGTTTTAGCTCTTTTACTTGGGGCTTGTGCTACCCAACCCACTCCTGTTTCACCTGCCCAGACAGAGGTTCCTCAAGCATCTCCACAGGCAGTCGAAACGGAAAAGCCTCTTGAGACAGAAGTCGTTCAAACTGAAACCCCAATCCAAGAAGTTAAGATTACAGTGATTTTCCCGAAGCATGAAGCTGACCTGACCGGTGCTTTCGAAAATCGGATTCGCGAATTTGAAAAACAAACTGGAATCAAAGTTGATCTGATACAGAGCGATTGGGATTCCATTGCCGACCGAGTGATACCTGAAATGGCAACCGGTGGAAGCGCTTATGATGTAGTTGAGTTTGACAATGGCTGGGTTGCTGAATGGTGCGGCGCCGGTTGGACAACTCCGTTGGACGATTTTATGCCCGCAGGATATACAAATGGGATGATCCCGGGCCTGGTGGATCTTTTCTCTTGTCCCGATGGCAAGGTACATGGTCTGGTCTGGAATAACGATACCCGTTTCTTTTACTACAACGCCCAAAAACTGAGTGAAGCTGGCTTCGAGACGCCACCGAAGACATGGGACGAATTTGTTCAACAGAGTTTAGCTGCCCGAGAAAAGGGCATAGTAGAATTCGGTATGGCGCCCTTCTGGAATCAGGAATGGTCTTTGGGAAACGAATTTCACTTTTGGACCTATGCATTCGGGGGAGAAATTGTAGATGAGCAGGGATGCTTTCTCTTCAATAAAGACCCGAATACTTTAGCCGCTTTGGAATTTATGGTCGAATCACTGCAGAATGGCGTCTCCGATCCGGCAGGATTGACATACGACCAGGCTGCCGCACAAGACGTATTCTTGAAAGGCAAGACGATGTTCTTGCCTCAAGGGATAGCCGGTTTGCTTGCTTATGCTAATGATCCTTCAATTTCTAATGTTGTCGATCAGATCAAAGTTGGAATTGTGCCAGGGGTACGAGAAGGACAGAGTGCCGCTCTTACTTTACCCGAAGCCTATGCAATCCCGGTAAATTCTCAACACAAAGAAGAGGCCTGGAAATTTATTGAATTTATGACCAGCAAAGAGACCAATATGGTATTGGCTCGTGAAATTGGTTTATTGCCCATCTGGGTGGACCTGTATACCGACCCAGAGTTAACAAGCCTGTATCCTCATTGGGCTGACTTTTCCAAGCAACTTGCTACAGCAAGAGGACTATCTACACTAACATGGTATGGCGATTTTGTGGATGTAGCAACAGCCGAAGTGCATCGAGCTCTTGCAGGTGAGCAAACAGCTCAACAAGCTCTAGATGCTATTGCAGCGGGTCTAGCTGAATTTGAGTGTAAACCTTAAGCTTGTTTGAGTGTGTCTTGGCTGGCAATTTGTCCAGCCAAGACACACCTCTTTACAAAGGGGTCTCTGATGAAACTGTTTATAAACAGAATATTAAATAACCCCCGATATCTGGGCTTTTTACTTACAATTCCAAGTCTACTGGCAATTTTTGGCATTCTACTGGTACCGTTTGTAAATTCCTTTGTTTTGAGCCTCTATCAAAAAGACTTGTCGAGACCTCACCTGGATGCCTTTATAGGAATTGGTAATTACCTCAAACTTATACATGATCCCAGATATTTGAATTCTTTTCGGATCACATTAACATTTAGCCTCGTTTCTGTCTTTTTTGAATTAGTCCTGGGTATCGGTATTGCGTTAGTGTTACATCAACGGTTTAAAGGAGTGGGAATTTCGCGGGGATTAATTATCTTACCTTGGGCGATGCCCTCTATAGTTAACGCTGCGATGTGGAAGTGGATTTACAATGCAGATTATGGTGCATTGAACGCCTTACTTACGCAACTCGGAATTATTGACCAATACCAGATCTGGTTGGCAAACCCACAAGCAGCGATTGCGCTGCTTATCCTTGCCAACGTTTGGAAGGAGACCCCCTTTACAGCGATTTTGGTCCTGGCAGCTCTGCAAAGCATTCCCACAGAACTGTACGAGGCGGCTAAAGTTGATGGGGCTTCAGCTTGGCAACGGTTTTACTGGATAACCTTACGCCTGATTTTACCGGTTGTCATGGTAGCAGGTCTTTTACAAACCATCTGGGGATTTCAGACTTTTGAATTGGCTTATATTATTACAGGCGGAGGGCCCTTCAGTTCGACAGAATTAGTTACTTTACGCATTTATGCTCAGACTTTTCGTTCCTTACGCTTTGGTTATGGAGCGGCTATGGCTTACCTTACCAGCTTGGTACTGATGATCCCTGCCGTTGCTTATATACGCGCGGCATATCGAGCGATTGTGGAATATTAGCTATGAAGAAACATTCTTTTGCGTTCGTTATTTATCTTCTCAATGGATTAATCATTGTCTGGACAATTGCGCCCTATTTATGGCTGATTATTTCCTCTCTATCCTATAAGATCGATCTCTTAACTGTTCCTCTTCAATGGATTCCAAGACGAATTACGTTTGAAAACTATATTTCTTTGTTTGTTGATCGAGGTAGTACTTCAGTAAATGTTTCGCTTTTCCTTTCTTCTTTGAAAAACTCTGCAATTATCGCTTCACTATCTACTTTGCTTTCTATGTCGTTAGGGACGCTTTCCGCTTATGCTCTGGCAAGACTTCGTTTTGCTGGGAATCGTTTGATTCTTATCCTAATGATGGGGGGACACATGCTTCCCCCGATCGCAATCGTCATTCCCCTTTATGTAATCTTGCGCTCATTAAAACTTTTGGATAGCCATGTTGGCTTGATTCTTGTCTACCAGAGTTTTATTCTTCCTTTGGTTGTATGGTTATTACGAAGCTATTTTGCTTCTATTCCCTCCGAGTTGGAAGACGCGGCGCGAATCGATGGTAGCTCTTATGTAGGTGCTCTCTTCCGAATTGTTCTGCCGCTTTCTGCCCCCGGCTTGGTCAGTGTAGCCGTTTTTGCCTTTATTGCCGCCTGGAATGAATATTTATATGCTTTTATTTACACAAACGTAGCGGCTAAAACCTTGCCGGTTCTGATTGGGGAGTTTAGCACAAAACTAGGGTTGGAATACTTAAAGATAGCTGCAGCAGGAGTGCTAGCCAGCTTACCTCCGGTTTTGCTTGCTTTTATTTTTCAACGGTATATCATTCAAGGTCTTACTGCTGGAGCAATTAAAGGATAAAAAATTTTCCAACAAGAGAAGGTTATCATGGAATCAGGACAATACACGCACGTGGAAATTTTCAGTCAAAGCGAAGCCTGGGCGGATGCAATCGAAGTCGTTGAGAAGCACCGCAGGGAAATCGAGAGCTTATTCCAAGGCGATTATTCCCAGGTGCTGTTCATCGGGTGTGGTTCCACTTATTACCTTTCTCTCGCAGCAGCCACCCTCTTCCAGGATGTTGCGGGTAAACTGGCGCGCAGTTTGCCAGGCGGTGAATTGTGGATGAATCCTCATTTCGCTACCCTGAACGGTAATTTGCGCCGTAAAACCTTGCTGGTTGCCATCAGCCGTTCAGGGTCAACCACCGAAACCGTTCGAGCTGTCGAAGCCTTCAAAGCCCTGGATGGCGGAACAGTGCTCGCCCTGACCAATTATCCCGCTCAACCCCTCGTGGAGATGGCAGATCTGGCGCTGGTAATCGAAAAGGGACAGGAGCAGAGTGTGGCTCAGACCCGTTCGTTTGCCTCACTCTTCGTCGCCACCACGGCTTTGGCTTTCATCGCCGCCAATCGTCCGTATGAATTGGATCCTTTGAGACGTCTCCCTGAACTGGGCGAACAATTGCTAAAAGAATACGATCCTCTGGCACGTCAATGGGGGGAGAATCTCGCTCTGGATCGATTTTACTTTTTGGGCTCAGGGTTTCGCTATGGTCTGGCTTGCGAAGCAAACTTGAAAATGAAAGAGATGACCCTCACCCATACCGAGCCGTTTCACTTCCTGGAGTTCCGCCATGGGCCCAAAAGCATGATCACCGAGACAACCGCCGTGGTCGGATTGCTCTCCGATACATCCCGCCTCCATGAGCAGCGAGTCCTGGATGAAGCTGAAGGTTTAGGCGCCAGGGTGCTGAGCCTGGCAGAGAACGACGCCACCGTGAACTTCCACAGTGGGTTGGCGGAAATTCTGCGCGGCGTTTTGTACCTTCCAGTCCTGCAGGCAATGGCGTACTATCGTTCCCTGGCGAAAGGGCTAAATCCAGATCGCCCAGTCAACCTGACCGCGGTCGTGAGGTTGGATTAAGATGCGGTAAAACAATGTAACAGCCTGAACGTACTATTCTGCCTGCAGAAATATAAATACCATTTTGTATTCAAGGGACCAAAGCAGCCGCCCCCAAGATCCCACTATTTACTCCCAGTTGAGTAATCTGGATGAAATCGGGTTTAAGAAGGCGACGGAATACCCAACTATTTTCGGCTAAGCGTTTGATAGCTTGCAGAAGATATTGTAAGAAGAAAGGACTCGCATAAGCTACGCCACCACCTAGTATGATTCTTTGAGGATCGTAGGCTAATGATAGAAATTGAATGGCATTAGCCAAATAAAGGCTAACTTCTTCAACAGTTTGTCGGGCAAATACTTCTCCTTGAAAAGCTGCCTGATATAAATCCTGAATCGTGACTTCCTTATTATCCTGATGGGATTGAAATTCTGAAGCGGAAGACAGGTCCGAAGATAATTTCTCTTGGTATCTTTGAATTATCGCAGGTCCAGAAATAATGGCCTCAAGGCAACCATATCCACCACATTTGCAACGTGGGCCGTGGATATCTACAACTGCATGACCAATTTCGCCAGCCATCCCATTTTGCCCGCGAAATATTTTTCCGTCGAGCACAATTGCAGCAGCTACACCTGTGCCAATGTTTAGAAAGATCAAATTGCTTAAACCTTTGCCTTTTCCATAACGGATTTCACCTAAAGCGGCTGCTCTCACGTCATTTTCTATATAACAATGAATCCCAAGGCGTTTATATAATTCATCTGCAACGGGAACATCCTGCCACTGAAGATTGACAGATGCTATACCAATTCCTTTAATAGGGTCAACTAATCCCGGTATACCCAAACCAATCCCGCGAATATCTTTTTTTTCTAGCTTCCCTTTACCGATGATCTCCTTAATTAGAGTTGAAATCGAATCGAGAGTCGATTGAGGGTCGGTAGTAATTGTTGGGGAGATGAGATGTTCACTCACCTCCCCCCGAGAATCGACAATCGCTGCAGCAATTTTTGTCCCCCCAACATCAACTCCGATAACAACATCTTGACCTCTGCGAGGCATAACATCATTCATTCAGAACCATAACTCCTAAGGATAGATATTTTAGCTTAACTTTATCTCCCCCATATTTACAATTTTATTTTCCGTTATAGATCTCTCCGCAGCAAGAACGATTTCAAGAGCTTTCAGTCCATCCTCACCGCTGACGAGTGGTTGCTTATCATCTTGGATACATTCAAAAAAATGTTCCATCTCTGCCTTTACTGCTCCAGCAATTTTCCCATGCATAGCTGGCCAATGACGAGTATCCGGTAACATCCATCCCTCTGAACCAACGCCAAAAAGATTCATGGGGGTAAAATCAAGGTTAATATTACCCTTTGAACCAATAACGTTCATCCGAACATCTCCGAATCCTCCCCAACTTTTTGGGGTTTGCCATTTTGCCCAGTTTTCAGGAAGGCACCATCCAACTTCATGAACCCCTACAGCGCCATCTTTAAATTCCATCACGATCCATGCCGAGTCGTATGTACCAAACTTTTCATACACCTCGCCGTACAGGGGACGAGCATATACAGATTCGACAGCCACCGGGTGATACCAAAGGATTTGATCTATATCATGCACACCGATGTACATCAGAGGTGAAACGCGGCCGTTCAATCGTTTCGCTTCATTGATCGTTGTGATTCTTCTCGCATAGGCAGATAGGAATTTCCCAATACTTCCTTCACAGATCGCAGCTTGAACTTGAGCATAGGCAATTTCAAAACGGAGAATATGGCCTACCATTAACTTGACTCCCGCCCTTTTGCAGGCTGTGATCATGGCGAGTGCATCTTGACGGGTTGTTGCAATAGGTTTCTCGACGAAAACATGACAACCGAGTTCTGCAGCATAAAGCGTTGGAGTTAAGTGATCATATTCGGGTGTTGCAATAATAACAACCTCGGGTCTTTGTTGACTTAACATTTCTTGAAAATCAACATAAGGTTTACCTCCAAGTTCAGAAGTTATTTTTTGCGCTTTTTCAAAATCAACATCTGCCGCAGCGATGAATTGGGTGAAAGGCAACTCGGAGCTTGCTTTAACGAGCATTTTGCCCATAAAGCCAGCGCCTACCACTGCGAAAGGAATTCTTTTCATTTCTCACTATCCGGGGTATCACTGATTCGCCAACCAGCGGATCACTTGGCGCCAAAATTGACCATAATATTGCCAGGGTTGGAAATATTCAGCCCAATGAGGGCTACAATCGCTGGCAAAAGCCATTGCTCGACCTTTTCCGAATTGCCAGGTCACGATTAATGGCGACTCGTCTTCTCCCTCGCCGATCGTTGCCAGTACATCTGCGCCTTCTTTAGGGAATATGCGATTATACCCCTCAAAAACCGGACATTCATCCCATGGAATACCCCTTAATATAGGGTGATCTGGTTTTTTGATATTTACCTTTACACCTTCGGGGGTCTCTACGCGATCATCTACTCCTTTCATACAGGTTACGGGTAGAGCTTCTTCAACGGGGGTGTTGTAATACCCTCCATGTCCAAACCGTCCACTGAATGAAGTCCATCCACCGATCATCAACAGTCCTCCACCATTACGGGTGTATTCGCGGATCGCCTTGAGACGATTTGTGCGTGGTAAAGGCGTGCCTGGAATCCAGAAGGGATACAGGGCTAAGACCTCGCATTCACAATCACTAATAATCAGGACATCATATTCGGACAAACCTTCCTCTGTTCGAGGGAATTCCGATATCGCCCGTTCATTAGTCATGTGAGTAACTTCAATACCATCTTGTTGGAGAGCGTCAATCAGAGGCTGCCCCCAGATATGATGTGAAAATCCTTTCACTTCCAGATTAAAAGGTGAAGCAACGAACAAGGGACCAATCTTTGAACATGCATCTCCAGCGTATAAGACTTTCATCTCAACCTCCTTATAGAACAAAGTGAAAAAGTTTAGTCAGGATACTCTAAACCCAACTCACTGTATCGGCTGATCTTATCGAGAGCTTTTTCAATGTAGTGATACAGGGGAGTATTGCTAGGGTGGTTCTCACGAGCGGCACAATGCCATGCCTGGAGGGCTTTGTTGAATTTGCCTAACCGCTCGTAGGCTTCTCCCAATAGATAGTATATCTTTGCTTGTTGCAAATCAGGGGCAGGGGGTTCGCCTACTCCTATATTGCTAGGATATTGAAGTGCCTTAATATAATCTTCGATAGCCAATTCCACAAGCCCGTCTTGTAAATGATGTTCTGCTCTTTGTAGATAAGCCTGGACATAAGTATCGTGGAACGTTTGATCCATTTCTAATGGAACAAATTTTTCCGTCTCCATTATGGTGATTGCTTGCTCTTCATAGCCCAGATCGACAAGGATTTGGACACGTCGTTTGCGAAGATCTTCTCTTATTTCGGTTAGTGAATTGATTTGGCGGAGAAGAACCTCCCTTTTCTTTTGCTTGCCTGTTAACTTGTACAAGTCGTCCAAATGCAAATAAAGGTCTTGATTCTGCGGATTAATGGTAAGCGCTTTTTCAAAATGTTGAATAGCACCTTCGTAATCATGTTTGATTTTCCATGCAGCCCATCCCAAATTGCGGAAAATAACCTCAAAATTAGATAGATGAGGAGCTGATTTTTGCCATAAGTCTATAGCCTCATCATATCGCTGGCGGGCGTAATAGAAATTACCGAGATAATAATAAGCAAAATAATCTTGTGGATAATGTTCCAGTGAGAAGAGGAGGGCAAGGATTTCTTCGATACGGCTCGGAAAGCAATAATGAGGCTGGCAATCAACAGCCCAAGCGTGCCACTGCTTAGCCTGATCAAATTTTTTAAGATAATTGCAGATCCAATATGCCAAATAGCCTATCATAGGATAGTGATAACGAGTTTTGTAGGTCTCAAAAACTTGTAAGGCATCCTCAAGGAATCCAAAGCTAATATAAAAACAGGCTGAATCAATAATATACTGGGGATCATCAGAAAAGTATCGCAAGAGTGTTTCTCGATACACTGTCTCACGGTTGAGATTTGAGAGTTCATTCAAAGCAATATGGTTTAGGGGGTCATTTTGGAGCACCTTGTTAAGAAAACTGACCGCCTCATGAAGATTGCCAACCTTACGATGAAGCAATCCCAATAGTAGAGGAAGTATATTGGTCTCAGGCTTTGACTCAGTAAGATGGTGAAGATCTTGAATTGCTTCAGAAAATTTCTCCGCCCGGATTAACAAAGAGATTTTCGCAAGTTCTGCGGGAAGATACACTGAACAACTCGAAGGTATTTGAGAAAAATAGTTTATAGCTTGTTGAGGGTTATTGTTATAGATTTCTATTAATCCCAAATAGTATCCGGCATCCTCAGGTGTATCACCCAATGATTTTCGCAAGTGATAGGAGGCTTTATCAAAATCCGCTGCTCTCAAATGCATTAGACCCAATCGAAAATGAGCCTGAGCATGGTCAGGTTCTAGTTCTATTGCTTTTTGGTAATGCTTCAGTGCGCTATCTCGTTGATCAAGCTTTTCATAGTAAATTCCTTTATTGAACTCATTCTCATCACAAGATGAAGCGGTGTCGAGAGATAGTATGTTGTCTTTTTCATATTGAGAGCGATTGAATGTATAAGATAAAATCGGGTGGTCATTGTCGTCTAATACTATAAGGGATAAGGGTAGATTGGCGACTTTTTTTGCCTTGGTTAATTTTGTGTCTGTGAAAGGCGTCTCTGGAGATATACTGACTGATCTCGAGTAAAGGATCTCTTCAGGAGTAGATAGCTGGAGTTGGGCTTTTATGATGTGACGTGAAGGACACAGTCCAATGTAAACCTCGATCTCTTCCTCATTTGACAACGGTAAAATTTTGAGGTTTGCAGCAATATCTTTGCTGGCACAATTGAAGCCCTTAATGTCTCGCAGCGGTATCCACCACTCTCGCCAGGATTTGGATTTGAAAGGAGACAGGAAGTCAAAATCTAGTTGGGTCTCCATAGCGCCGCATTGAGTTTCAGCGTAAAGAGACCCATCATCTGTTAGTGCGCTTTGATTGACTATCCCGATCGGTGCATTTCCCCAGGACCAGAGTTTCATGCCGGCTACGTCTTTATGATCCGCATAGTGAACATATCCCCTGTTTTCAGAATGTTGCCAGGCCCCGAAGAAATTCCACTCAACGTCTCTTCCAAAGATAGAGACATGCGTTACCATGTTCTTCTGCCAGCGGAAATTGAAAGGGTCGTGCATAACATCTACCGGCCATTGAGGAGTACCTTCCATGCCTGGCAAGCCGGGGTCATTGCGGATTAAGTCTAGACGAGCATAGGGCCAGGGAGCAGTTCCAGCGAATTCGTAGGATCTCACTCGCTGTAAGGGATAGATAAATTCTGTCTGATTATTGGCTTCTAAGGATGCATTTGTCCAGTAATGGTATCGTCCTGGCAATACGTAAGGGTTCTCCAGGTAAACATCTTGAGCTAAAGCGCATCGATCGGGATAGAGGGTTAATTTGATCATCCACTTCATCCGTCCCATGTGTTCCACTCCCCCAAATACAATACTGGCACTTCCATCAGAGTGTTGCTGGATGCTCCAATTAACCGGACTTGCGGTGGTGGGCGCGTGAGCTACCGGAAAACTGAACTCGATTCCCCCCGAAAAGAATGCTCCTCGTATCGCTAAGGGGGAAAATTTCACTACGTTATTCTTGTAGAAAACTTCCCGTTGAGAGATTTTATCAAAAACTGAGTATACCCGGCCACCTAACTGGGGAAGCACGGAAACGTGTAAATATTTGTTTTCGAGATTTAACAGTTTATATTTCTTAAGAGTTGGAGTTGAGGCGATGTGATCCTGGAGAGTATAGGGATAGATCATGGCAACGCCATATTGTGAACGGAAAACCGGATTAGGGTTTTCACTCAAAATCTCATAGGTCGGCAACTCGATCGAGCTTTCGCATACGCGGGTTATATCAAAATGGTTGATCCCACTCATTAGATATTTCCTTCTCTAACTCTCTTGAATTATCGCAAGGTAATGGAGGCAGATAATCCTTCGGTGAGCCATTTTCGCATCGTGATTGCTAGAATCAAGGGAGGGATTAATCCCAGGGTAATGCATACAGAGATTAGCGTGTATGAGGCATCAGGGTTGCCAGCCACGGAGGCAATGATTACGGGACCAGTTTGAGACTTGATAGATTGGGTAATTAATCTAGCAAAAAGGAACTCATTGTAGGAGGTCATAAAAGCGAAAGCAGAGGCGGCGATTAACCCCGGCGCCATTAAAGGAGCCGCAATCTTAACCAATGCCTGGAAGGGTGTACACCCATCCACAAGAGCTGCATCTTCCATCTCACGCGGGATATTAGCGATATAGAGAGATAAAAACCATATCGTGAAAGGGAGGGTTAAAGCACAATAAATGAGCACTAATCCCATATAGGTATCCAGCAACTTTAAGTTTTTGATAATAACATAATAAGGAATAGCAACTGCTATAAGAGGCATCAAGCGGCTTCCAAGAATAAAGTTATACCAGAGAGCTTTCCCTCGCAAATTGAGACGAGCAAAGGTATAGGCTGCTGGTGTTCCGATTAGTAAATTGATCACCATGACGACAATTGACACCACAAAGCTGTTCTTAAGTGCTGGGGCGATCAGGCGAGCTTCCTGGGAGATTCTACTCCGTAGTTGACCTTTGACTTCGTAAGCCGTTGGGATTTCTCCTGTGAAGACATAGCGGTAGTTATCAAGGGTAGGATTTTGCGGAATGATGCTTGGGGGACGTTTTAACAATTCATTTTCCCCTTGAAAGCTGGCAATTATCATCCACAAGAAAGGAGCCAATATATAAACAATCAAAAGAATGATCAAGGTATTTCCAACAGCAGAAGATAATCTCTTTCTTAAGGGCAATCCCATGATTCACCTCTCAACTATACCCAACGTTTTCTTCGTATCTAATAATTCTCAAATAAGCTAAAATCAGAGCTAAAATCATCAGAGCGATAATAACGGCTAATGCAACCCCGTGGCCCAGATTTAGGTTTTTGAAGATTTCTGCATAAGCAAACCAACTAATCATGGATGTCGAGTCCCCTGGACCTCCACCCGTCATCACATAGATTAAATCAAACACCAAGATGGCTGTAATTGTTTCATAGATGATGACAATCAGCAAAATAGGCTTCAAGAGAGGCAGAGTGATATGACGAAAGATTTTCCAGCTACTGCCCCCATCTATTCGTGCAGCTTCGTAAAGTTCATTCGGGATGAGTTGAAGACCGGAGAGAAAGAAAATAACTGCAAGGGGGCCTTCTTTCCAGATAGCGGCAAGGATTAAGCTCACTTTTGCCAAGTTGGGATTTGCTAGAAAAGGGATGTATTGATCGATTATTCCAAGGGCGTAAAGGATTCCATTTAGAATACCAAAATCGGAGTTTAGTATCCATTTCCAAATCAATCCTCCGACAACAGCAGGGATTGCCCAAGGAAGAAGAATGATCACCTTAAGAGCATTCGCTGTCTTCAATTTGCTGTTGAGTAAAAGAGCGACACCCAGACCAAAAAGCGTTATGCAAGTTACAGCAACTGTCGTGTATATGGCAGTATTTAGGAGAGAATTGCGAAAATAATAGCTGGTTATAACTTCGATATAATTATCCAAACCAACGAAAGGATGATCTTTAGGTTTCGTAAGGATATATTGATAAAAACTGATTCTCAGGGCATATAGAACTGGGTATATCGTAAATAAAGCAATGATGGAAACGGGGATCAACACTGAAACGTAAGGGTATAGACGATCCCATAATTTAGCTTTTCGTCTTATGGAAGGATCTCTAACAACGCTCATCTTTTGCTCCCAAAAAAATTAGACAACCGAGGGCACCAAAGTAAATGATTGTGCCCTCGGTTCGAACTATGACTCTATTGGGCTAATTCCAGCCATTTATTGGCCATATTGTTGAGAGCATCCATGATGGGGATTTCACCCAAGATAGCTTTATGGATTTCTGCGCGAGCAAAGACATCCCACGCCCCATACCAGGTGGTCAGACCTTCCTTTGCGCGGGCAAGTTTGGCTTGTTGCTCGATGGTGGGAACGTCACCCCATGCGCTAAAAGCAGCAATTACATCTGGGTCCTGGTAAAGGGGTAGTTGGGCGAACCCCAATCCGTTTTCCACAGCCCATCGTTTGACAACCACATATTCCCCGTCTGTTTTTCCACCAAAGTAATGCAAGAATTTACAAGCTGCGTCGACATATTCTGGTCCTTTGTTAACTGCGCCGGGGGTCATGGCGTAGAAGCGTACATATCCTACTGTTGCGTGACTTTTACCCGGCATCAGAGCAATCTTGAACTGACCAGCATATTCTCCGCTACCCGGTTTGTTGACTTCTGCCATGTTGTACTGAGGGAAGATTGTGAAGGCTGCTTGACCAGCCTGCATAGCCTTAACCTGGTCAATCTCGGCGGTGGTTAGACTCGCGGGATTAAAGAGGCCCTCGTTATAAACTTTTACCAACCACTCCATAATTTGATAGGCTGCGCTTCCCTCCTTGTTGAATACTGGCTTCAGATCAGCGTCGAAAAGGGCATTTGGACCCTCGTGTTGACTAAAGACCATGGATGTCCATGCTTCTGGAAAAGCTCCTTCCTTCTGAGACCATGCCATCAAGATTGGGTATTGTAAGCCTTGTTCTTTCAAGGCTTTTGCCATATTGTAAACATCATCCCACGTTTCAGGTGCTTTGTCGAAGCCGGCTTTTTTCAATAATGCTTCGTTATACACAAAATCCATTGTATCTGCGTAATACGACAGGCCGTAAACTTTTCCCTCATAGGTCATTCCTTCTAACGCATAGGGGGCTAATTCGGCAGAATATGCGGTTACGTCAGGACAATGATCTTCAAGAGGAACTAGCCAACCAGCCGATGCCCATTCCTGAAGCCAATGGTCGGATCCATACACCAGATCAGGGTAGTTCTCGGCTGCGAAGGCGGCAACCATTGTATCGTGGTATTCGAGCCACGAATAATCTTTGTGGGTTACCGTAATATTAGGGTATCGCTCCTGGAATTTTTTAATATTGTCTGCAATTGTTTCCACACCGTAAGACCAGGTAACAAAGGTCAATTCAACGGGCTTCGCTTCGGCTGGCGGTTGCGTCTCAGGGGCAGCGGGTGGCTGGGTTTCTGCTGCTGGTGGTTCAGCAGGAGGGGGAGTTGCTGGCTGGCATGCAGCAATTAAACTAACGATCAAAAATACAGCAAAGAGTTTTACTATAGATACTTTTTTCATGGCTTTTTCTCCTCACTTTATTGGTTTGGTAAAAATTATGGTAGATTGGTGGAAGACAGTTTGGCTATTATCTGGCAATTGACCTCCTTTCTATCGAGCAGACAAAAAAGCATCTGAGGGTGTACGGTTACGATTAAGAAAAAGTAGAGAATAATTGCTAACGAGCAATGCTGTTGCACCCAATAGGGTTGCATTGCTCTCTAACTTGCCGATTTCAATTTGAACTTTTTCAGCCAAGCCAGATAGAGAATTTTCTTTCATCGTTTGGCGGATTTTCTCTAACCAGAGATTGCCAAAACGAGTCATTTCACCTACGAGAACGATATGGTTGATGTTTAAGGTACCAACTAAGTTGGCAATTGCGTTGCCGAGATAATAAGCACCTTCTAGAACAATTTTCCTGATGGCCGGTTCCCCCGCTTGATAGGCACTTTCGATTTTCTCCAGATAGTAGGCCGTAGATTTATCCGGTGGCAAATGTTCGTCACGCAGATCGATAAAATCTTTGGCGTCACGGATAAGTGCTTGCACACTGGCTACGGTCTCTAGACAACCATAATGTCCGCAACGGCAAAGGTGACCTCCTTGCTGAACGACAACATGTCCTATCTCTCCAGCTCCTCCCCCATCTCCCTGGAAGAGACGCCCATCAATTATGATTCCTGACCCAATTCCATAACCCACATTGATAACGATGAGGTTATCCCCTTTCTGATGGTACCTACCGTAAAGAAATTCTCCCATTGCAGCAGCCTGACTATCGTTGTAGATAAACACTGGGATATGATATCGATCAGCCAGGATTTTGGCTAAGGGAAAATCTTTCCAATCAAAATTTACTGCGTTGATCACGGTACCTTCGTGGGTGTTAACAAGACCAGGCGTACCTACACCGATTCCGACGACTGGATGACAGGGTATAGTGATTAAGTGATCCAAAATCTTGAAGATCTGCTGGATTGGTTCATTCCCAAACCTCTCAATGACAGGCGCAGTAATCATATTCTTGATCTCGCCACGCAAATTGACCACTGCTCCACGGAATTGGTTTTGAGCAATATCAAGTCCAATCAAACAGCGTGAATCCTTGACAATACTTAAGAGGATAGGAGATTTACCACCCATCGACTCTCCAATGCCAATTTCATTCACTAACCCTTCCTCTAAAAGCTCAGCGACGATCTCCGACACAGTGGTACGCGTCAGCCCCGTAAGGCGAGAGATTTCAGCCCGGCTGATCACATCGTGATCAAAAATATTTTTGAGGACTAAATGTCGATTATGTTCTTTGGTTTGCTGGTGGGTTGCTTTTTTCATGGAAATCAAATACAATCAGTTTGTAAGTACATTGAACTTACAATTCAAGTATACAACATATATTTTTAAAAGTCAATGACCAATCCCTGTTTTTCAATATTAATCTATGTGCATGCTACATCAAAAACCCTAATGAGCATGATGAGTAAAGGGTATGAATTTGGAGCTATCAATCTATAGCGATGAAAGGAGAAACATGCGATCAGGAGAATGCACACGTACAGAAATTTTTGGTCAAAGCGAAGCCTGGGCGGATGCAATCGAAGTCGTTGAGAAGCACCGCAGGGAAATCGAGAGCTTATTCCAAGGCGATTATTCCCAGGTGCTGTTCATCGGGTGTGGTTCCACTTATTACCTTTCTCTCGCAGCAGCCACCCTCTTCCAGGATGTTGCGGGTAAACTGGCGCGCAGTTTGCCAGGCGGTGAATTGTGGATGAATCCTCATTTCGCTACCCTGAACGGTAATTTGCGCCGTAAAACCTTGCTGGTTGCCATCAGCCGTTCAGGGTCAACCACCGAAACCGTTCGAGCTGTCGAAGCCTTCAAAGCCCTGGATGGCGGAACAGTGCTCGCCCTGACCAATTATCCCGCTCAACCCCTCGTGGAGATGGCAGATCTGGCGCTGGTAATCGAAAAGGGACAGGAGCAGAGTGTGGCTCAGACCCGTTCGTTTGCCTCACTCTTCGTCGCCACCACGGCTTTGGCTTTCATCGCCGCCAATCGTCCGTATGAATTGGATCCTTTGAGACGTCTCCCTGAACTGGGCGAACAATTGCTAAAAGAATACGATCCTCTGGCACGTCAATGGGGGGAGAATCTCGCTCTGGATCGATTTTACTTTTTGGGCTCAGGGTTTCGCTATGGTCTGGCTTGCGAAGCAAACTTGAAAATGAAAGAGATGACCCTCACCCATACCGAGCCGTTTCACTTCCTGGAGTTCCGCCATGGGCCCAAAAGCATGATCACCGAGACAACCGCCGTGGTCGGATTGCTCTCCGATACATCCCGCCTCCATGAGCAGCGAGTCCTGGATGAAGCTGAAGGTTTAGGCGCCAGGGTGCTGAGCCTGGCAGAGAACGACGCCACCGTGAACTTCCACAGTGGGTTGGCGGAAATTCTGCGCGGCGTTTTGTACCTTCCAGTCCTGCAGGCAATGGCGTACTATCGTTCCCTGGCGAAAGGGCTAAATCCAGATCGCCCAGTCAACCTGACCGCGGTCGTGAGGTTGGATTAGCTTCAAAGTCGAGATAGACCCTTGAAAAGTCCCGAAGGTTTTTCAGGGGGTGATTTAAAGACAACCTCAAACCTGTCAGCTGTCTAGACCTCGACTCTCTCTTTTTGCAATTCCACGATATGTTGAAGCATGGCGCGTTTGGCAATGACCGGGTCGCGCGTGGCAAGAGCTTCAATGACCGCCTGATGACGGGCAGCAAGCTGTTCCAGGCTGATAGAAGAGCGCCGCATCGTAATCAAGATGTACTGACCTAATTGCAAATTGTCGTAAATCCGCCGCAACAGGCTGTTACCAGAAAGGGCGACGATTTGAATGTGAAACTGCCAGTCGTAGCGGGCAGCCGCCAGGTAGTCGCCCACTTTTGCCATTTGCAGCATCTTTTCAACCGTGTTACGCAGTGCCTGCAAATCTTCTTCGGTCACTTTTGGGGCAGCCTGTTCTGCTGCCAGGGCATCCAGCACCGCCCGCACGCTATAGATCTCCTGCATATCCTTATCCGTCAACAGGCGCACCATCGCCCCTTTATGCGGTTCGCGCTCCAGAAAACCTGAACTGACCAGATCGCGAATTGCCTCCCGCACCGGCGCCTGGCTGATGCGCAATTGGCGAGCGAGCTGGCTCTCGACCAGCCGCTCGCCGGGTTGTAATTCCCCGCGCTCGATGGCGTCCAGGATGTACTGTTTGACCTGATCGCTCAGAACGGTTTTGTTGATTCCGTTTGGGCTTTCATACTCAAGATTTGCCAACGGTTAGCTCCCTACGCATCGAATCCTATAGCCTTCTGTGCAGGATAATTCTACTCCATTTTGATGCCTTTAGAGCAGTCTTTCGACTTCGTCAAAGAGCAATTGCGGGTTGGCAGCCCGGATCATAAAATAGGGTCGCGGTTTAGCAAAACGGTGACCAAAATCTGCCCGTTTACGGCGTTTCTCTTCGGTGTCAATGATCGGCATGACCAGACCCGGTGAGAGCAGTTGGTTAAGCCCGAAATAGTTCATCATGGAGTGAAAACCCTGATACTCTTTCTCAAACTGCTCGAGTTCTTTAACCGACGTAGCATAGTTGCCATCAATGGAGGGCAGAATCACCAGGTCAACATTCGAGGGTTCTAAATAATGTTGTACTTCAGGCGCTTTGCCGAAGAGTTTCTTCACCCCTTCATCCTGATCGGCAAGGTCAGAACGTTCAGTGCCTTTGGCGCGCTTCGCAAGGTAAACGTTGGTAGAGCCCATCGCTACCCAGCCTCTCTCGTCGATGACCAGCGTTTCGGTGGAGATGTTCAAACCGCCACGGCGACAGCCTTCCAGTTGCGACATCGTTTTGCCATGGTTGGATTCGCCGCCCATGAACATGATTGTTTTACCCCGGTAACGCACTGCCGAAGCATGAAAGGGGTGTAAACCGCACTCTTCCAAGCGAAAAGCCAGCATACTGACCAGGATTTTCTGAATCTCGCCTGCATACCATTCGCCATCCAGTTCTAGAATTCCTTCCCGATAACGAATATCCTTGACGGCGATTTGCGGTCGCCAGACGATATCGGGTTTGGAAAGCGTTACCTGTTCGGCAACTTGCACGTTTGCCAGGCGATAATTTAAGAAGGTCATATCCATTGCATCCAACGGATTCTCGCTGGTTGCACTTTCGACATCAAATCGTATTTGGGCTTGTTTGGAGTTGAATTGACGGGATAATAAGGTCATGTCTTCCTCTCAAGAGAAGGGTTATCCTAAGGTAGTGATCGGACGACTTTGAAGGAGATAAAACACGCCCCTTTCTGCCCCCCACTCGATATCTTGCGGACAACCGAAGTGCTTTTCAACCCGATTGCCCATCTCGACCAGGGCTCTCAATTCTGCTTCGTTCAGCACCGGCTGTTCTTTCAATCCAGCAGGCACTTCTTCTTCAATGATGCCGTTCACGCCGTCGTTGACGATGCGGATAGATTTTGGGGCGATAAATTGATAGCGCACCTCAAACGTTTCGCGATCGATCTTGTAATGGTCGGGCGTGATCATGCCGGAGACAATCCCTTCTCCCAGCCCGTACACCCCTTCGATAATCATCTGATACGGGTTCTTCAAGATCGGATCGACGGTGAAGATCACCCCTGCTTTATCGGCATTGACCATCTTTTGCACCACAACCGCCATCGAAACCAATTCATCGTCAAAGCCATTACAGAAGCGATAATAAATTGCCTGGGAGGTGAACAAAGACGACCAGCAGCGGATCACATTTTCCAACAAAGCGCGCTCGCCGCGCACATTCAAATAAGTGCTCTGCTGCCCGGCAAAGCTGGCGCAGCCCATATCTTCGGCGGTGGCGCTGGAACGCACCGCAACGGCAACCTCGTTCCCCAGTTGACGGTAGTGAGCCAGAATTTCGCTCTTCAGTTCTTCGTCGATCACCACTTGCTCAAACAACGCCCGGATGGTGGTTTCCGCTTCTTGCAGGGCGTGAGCATTGCTGCGGTCAATGCTGTTCAAGATGCCCATCACCTGGCTGCGTAAGTCACCTTGTTCAAATATGCGCCGATAGGCGGAAGATAAGATGACAAAACCCGGCGGTACCGGTAACCCCGCGCAGGTCATATCGCCGAGATTGGCGCCTTTGCCGCCCGCTTCTGGTACATTATCACGGCAAATTTCAGAAAACGTCCAGCAGAATTGACCCATCTTGAACTACTCCTGATTACCACCAGCCATGGGTGGGAATAAGATCACTTGCTGCCCTTCATGTAACTCGTGAGCGAAGTCGTTGATCACTTGCCCATCGATCATCACCTGAAAGACGCGTTGCACTGTGCCGCTAAAGAGTTCTTCAACTTGCTGGTCAATGCCCAGGGTTCGAAATAAATCTTTCAAAGTGGCGCCAGGAGGCAATTCCAATTCGGCTTCGCCGCGCTCGTTGGTTGGCACGGACAGAGCTTCACGCAGAAAAGAGAATACACGCACGGAAACTTTCATTCGCTCATTCTCTCAAAGTCGGAGCGCAGGGTTCTCCGCCAGCGGAATCCCGGCAGAAGAATCCTTATGCGCTCCGCTGGCTTATCCACCTATTTCCTCAATCCTCAAAGATCGCCACAGCTCGCACCGGCGCCGCCGTGGCATTGACCCACTTGATGGGAAATACACACACTTTGAAACCAACCGGGCGAGGGAGTTTGTCAAAGTTTGCCATGTTCTCCAGGTGATAGTACTCGCGGTCGATCATCACCTTGTGGGCAGGCCAGAACTGCTTATCCTCAAACATTGCCCACACCGGGCGGTCGTAGGTGCCGGCATCGATGCCGGTCATCTTCACGCCCTGGTCGAGCAGCCAGTTGGTGGCGCTTTCGGTCATGCCGCATTGCTCCTTCAGATAGCGCTCCTCGTTGTTATAGCGACAGGCGCCGGTATAGATCAGGACAATATCGAGCGGCTTAATTTTGTAATTGATCTTTTCGCAGGCGGCAATCATATCATCGGCAGTGATGCCATAGCCAGCCGGTTTATCGGTAAAATCCAGCAAGACGCCATCCCCGTAACAATACTCCAAAGGAATCCCTTCAGGCCCAGGTGCGTCGCTGCGCATGTGGCGCAAGGAGTCTACATGCGTGCCGACATGGTCACCAGTGACTACCAGACAGTGGGCGGTTAACCAGGTCGAGCCGTATTTTGCAGCACCAACTTTGGTAGCGAATTCTTCCCATGTCTCTAACATGGTAATCACCGGGCGCATGACACGGGGGAAGACGACCATGTCGCCGTGAACATCCATGCTCAGATCAATCAGTTTTACCATCCTCAGTACCTCCTAAGAAAATCTTTATTTGACCGTGACACCATGACGTTCCAGGTCTTCGAGAATGTCTTCCAAACCATAATCAATCAGCGTTTGACGGGTGGGAACGCCTTCTTCGTCCCAGCCGTGTTGCCGATACCAGGCTTCACGAATCGGCTCCAGGATGTCATACACCTTGCCTTTGGCGGGTCCCTCGGGCATGGGGTCTTCCGTGAAGCGCGGTGGCAAAATATCATCTTTGGCGCGTAATCCAAGACGGGCATTATAGGCGCGTTCAAGGTGGTTGACCCGCATTGCCGCTTCCATCAACTCCTCTTTATCTACATCGAAGCCGGTAGCTGAACTGTAGAGTTCGGGGATGATGTTGAGCATTTTTTCGATGGTGATGTCGGTGGTGGCAGTATAGTAGGTGTAAGGAAATTTACACACGCCCATTAAGTCCGGCAGGGTGATGATGCTTTCCCAACTGTGCAAATGTCGGACGGCTTCGTCAATGGGCAAATCATCCAGCCCGTAAGCGCCCGGAGCAGAGATGCGTAAGTGGTCGCCGCCGCGTGGGCTGACCGCATAGCGGAAGTTATATACTTTTACCACCCGCGCATCCAGGGGCGCCGGCGTCAAACCTTTGACATGCACCGCATAACGCTCAGAATTCTTGCCAATGATCTCGGCAGCTCCTTTGACGCCGTGTGCGAGCGTTTCGCCGAGATAGCCTTCTCGATAGGCAATGCGGCGAACCAACTCTAAAGCGGCATGGTAATTGCCCCAGGTCAGGTCTAACCCTTCGGTATCCTGATCGGTCAGGATACCACGCTGGTACAACTCAAAGGAAAATGCCAGCACGCCGCCCAGATCAAGGGTATCCAGCCCCAGTCGGTCGGCAAGGTCATTCCCTTTGAGGATGGCAGCGAGATTATCGTTGCCAATCCCGGAACCAAAGGCAACCGCTGTACAATATTCTGGTCCGCCAACCACCGTGCCGGCAAACTCTCCTTCGGTGACCATACTGTAGCGATCGCACTTGGTCGGGCAGGTGTAACAGCCGGTGGTCTTAACCAGATATTGTTTGATCAAGGCTTCGCCGTCTATTTTCTCCTTGCCCTTAAATTGCCCGTATTGAAAATTCATGGTGTTGGTGCCACCTAAGAGGGTGTGGTGGTCCATTAAAGTTCCCAGTGTGCCGCGGCGGGAAAAGTCTTTCAAACGGGCATCATCAACCTCGAGTTCCCTCAGGCGGGCGACAGCGCGCAAAAAACGTTCTCGATCTGCAATGGGGAAAGCCTGTTTTGCCCGCACGGCAATTGCCTTGAGGTTTTTCGAGCCCATCACGGCACCCACACCACAGCGCGCCGCCAGATGGTCTTTATCGACAACGATTCCGGCTATACGCACCAGATTCTCTCCTGCCGGCCCAATGGTTGCCACACTGAACTCTTTTCCTAACTCAGCCTGGAGCAATTCGGTGGTTTCGTGGGTGTCCCTGCCCCACAAATGGCTGGCATCGTGGATGGAAACGTTCTGATCATCGATGCGGATGTAGACCGGCTTCTCCGCCTTACCGCGCAGGATCACGGTGCTAAAGCCAGCCCGGCGCAGATAAGCGCCCCAAAAACCGCCGCCGTTGGCATCGCCAAAGATGCCCGTGAGCGGAGAGCGGGTGCCGACCACAAAGCGGGCACTGGAAAAGGCGGGCGAACCGCTCAAAGCGCCTGGCGCGATGACCAGGACGTTGTCAGGGCTGAGAGGATCGAGTTCTTTGGGGTTGAGTTCGTAGTTCAACCGCGAGGTAAACCCCCGTCCACCTAAAAATTTACGGCTGAAAGTGGGGTCTTGAGGTTCAATGCGTATTTCACCGCTGCTTAAGTCAATGTACAGGCGATTACCGATAAACGGGTTCATGAACAAGTACCTCCATGGGTTGATCGAGAGGTTTTTCCCCTCGCCCTGTGGGAGAGGGGTCGGGGGTGAGGGTCATCTCCCCTCGCCAACGTTGAGAAAGCGCTAAAGGCACCAGCACAGCAGACATCTCCAGGTATCCGAGTGAGCATTTAATCCCTCATCCCCAGCCCTTCTCCCTAAGGGAGAAGGGAGTCATCTCCCCTCTCCCAATGGGAGAGGGGACGGGGGTGAGGGAAACCCATTCGATCCCTTCCTATGCTGTCTCCAAAATCTCCACCACACCGGTGAAGCCGTTCACACGTACCCGATCGCCAGTCTTGATCCGCCGCGTAGCGTCGCCGGTGCCAACCACAGCCGGAATACCAAACTCACGGGAGACAACCGCGGTGTGAGAAAGCACCCCACCGGCATCGGTGACCACACCCTTGATCTTCGAGAAGACAATGACCCAGGCAGGGTTGGTCATCAGGCAGACCATAATCTCACCCCGTTTGACCTGATCGAACTCATCCGGGCTCTTGACAATGCGGGCGTATCCTTCAGCAACGCCTGCGGCTGCTGGCAATCCGATCACCTTATCGGCGGCTTCTTTCTTACCCTCGCGGGCGCGCTCAAAGCGCTCTGGGTAGCCCCACAAGGTGTGGTAAATTTCCTCATACATATTCCAGCGCGTGACGGTACCGACCCAATCGCGGGGCGTGATCTTGAAGGCATCCTCCCACTTGCGGCGCGCTTCTTTAATCACACTGATGCCATCATAGCCGTTGGGATTCGACTCGCTCTTGGGGTTTGCCACATAATAACGCAACTGGTCGTATTCCAGGAACATAATGTCTTCTGCATCGCGCAGCAAACCCATTTCGACCATCTTGCGCCCAATCGCCAACAATACCAGTCTCATGCGAGCAAAGGTGCCCTGATCGAAGTAAAAGTGATGGTCGGGGGTGAGGGGCATCATCTTAACCGCCAGGCGCATCGCTTCTTGCAAGGCTTCCTTTTTCTCGGCTGGAGCATCGGCCGGAACCTTCTCCATTAATTCTCGCATCGCCGATTGCTGATCGTTCTTGATTTTTTCGTACTCTTCTGGGAAATTATAATCGGATACCAGATACCCCTTAATGGTCTCCACGCAGGGTGTAGGGTCTTCAACCCAGAGCTTATAAATATACTCATGCGTGTAGAGGGGTTTATAACCGTATTCCTTCAAGTATGCCTGCACTTTTTCCATGAAGGCCCGCCCGCTGGGTGTGGTTTGCAAGGCAGGGATGATTGCCGAGGCTGTTTCTTTGCTATCGAAGATTTGCTTTAGCTCTGGATTGGCTTTGACTTCTTCTTTGAGTTGCCACAATTCGCGCACCGAATCCCAGTTGCGGTCTTCCAGGGAGATCAAAATCCGCCCCAGCAGGGCTCCATCCACATCGGGGATCAATTCCTTAGCCAGGATTTGGAAGGTAAGCGAAGCCTGGAACTGAGCCAGATTTAAGATCCAGTGCAAGCGGAAATGGCGTTCCTGGATATCGATAGCTTCTTCGAGGAAGACCATTAATTCCTGGAGAGAGGCGTTCTTGGTGTCATACGTATCCAGATATTCAAAGTTGCGTTTGATTTCGGGAAGATAGCGTTGTTGCCACCAATCGAGGAAATTCTCAGCGTAGGTGGGCATAATCCAGCCATAATAGGGTCCGATGAGAGCAGCTTCGTTCGGATCGCGCGGACTGATGGCAGTATAGACATAACCATTGATCTTTTTGGCGTTCCATGCGCAGCCGATGGGAAAGCCAAAGCGCCGATACATGTAATCAAGTGTGGGTCCCCACCAGCCATGCAGGCTGAAATACATCGGCGAAACGGGATTGGGGACATGGTTGTCGTCATAAAACCAGAAGAGTTTCTTCTCTTCTTCGTCCTTCCACTCGACAGGAAAACTCTCGTCGCCGTAGAAGGTTGCCAGAACTTCGCTTGTATCAAACATGGGGGCCTCCTTTTAGATTGATAGTGGATGGGAAAAAAAGTGGATAAAAGGTTGTTCGGTTTTGTTGAGCGGCACTCTCCATCGGAAAGAAGGGTAAAGCGGGTGAAGCAGTCATGGAAAATTATCGATTAATGATTATCGATAATTTTACCATAAAGCAGGTGGACGTCAATAGCCTAGCAACGGTTTTGAATTGACAAATTCTTGACTTGATTGTAAACTTGAAGCGAATTGGGGAGTAGCCTTCCTGTGTGGAACTGGCTTTCGTCAGCACGAAGCTCGGCTTCCGGAAGCCTGGACGCAGATGATGCGTAAGGCAAGACCATTCACGCGAGTGGTCTTTTATTATTTAACCCGAGGAGCGAGGTAGAAAAAATGAAGCAATGGCATCAAATGGAAGTCGACCAAGCCCTGGCAGAACTTAAAAGCGATGCAATAAACGGTCTCCCTCTGGAAGAGGTCAGAAAACGCCAGCAGGAATATGGTCCGAATCAATTGATCGAACGGGGGATGAAAAGTCCGTGGCAGATTTTGTTGGATCAATTCACCGAGATTATGGTGGTCATTCTGATCATCGCTGCGGTAGTTTCGTTCTTGATGCATGAGGTCACCGATTCCGTCGTCATTCTGATTATCGTTGTGCTGAATGCAGCCCTGGGTTTCTCTCAGGAATACCGCGCCGAAAAAGCAATGGTGGCTTTGAAACGTTTATCGGCGCCGAAAGTCAAAGTTCGCCGCGCTGGACATGTTCAGGAAATCCCGGCGCGTGAACTGGTACCCGGTGATGTGGTTCAACTGGATGCGGGCGATGCCGTAGCGGCAGATTGTCGCCTGATTGAGGCGGTGAACCTGCGCGTTCAGGAAGCTGTATTGACAGGTGAATCGGAAGCTGTAGAAAAACATGCCCATCCCATTGCGGAAGAAAATCTGCCCCTCGGTGACCAACGGAATATGGTGTTCATGGGCACCGTGACGACCTATGGGCGAGGTCTGGCGGTCGTTGTCCGCACAGGGATGCAAACTGAGTTAGGCAAGATTGCCGATATGCTTCAAAGCGTTGAACAAGAGAGTACACCTCTCCAAAAGCGTCTGAAACAGCTTGGCAAAGGGCTGGCAATTGCCGCTCTGGCAATCGTTTTCGTAATTTTCGTATTGGGCATTTTGCGCGGCGAACCATTGCGGTTGATGTTCATGACGGCAATTGGGATGGCTGTGGCGGTAATCCCGGAAGGACTCCCTGCAGTTGTGACGATTGCCCTGGCTTTAGGGGCACAGCGGATGCTCAGCCGCAATGCCCTGATCCGTAAATTGCCAGCCGTAGAAACGCTTGGCTCCGTTACAACCATCTGTTCAGATAAAACAGGGACACTCACCGAAAACCGCATGACCGTGACCGTTGTCGATGTGGCAGGAAATCGGGTGGACTTCTTAGAAAAAATGAAGTTTTACTCTCCAACCGTCTCAGAAGCAGAAAAACTGAATCCCCTGCGGGTGAAATATCCCGAAGTTGCCCTGATGCTGGAGGCGGGGGCTTTGTGCAATGATGCGGTGATTGAAAAAGAGTTCCAGGAAGGCGGCGGTTATCGAACGGTTGGAGACCCGACCGAAGGAGCATTGGTGGTAGCGGCGGCACGAGCTGGTTTATGGAAAGACCAGTTGGAACAAATTTTGCCGCGCGTGGCGGAGATCCCCTTTGATTCTGAGCGCAAGCGGATGACAACCGTTCATCGCCTGGATGGAAAATATGCCACTGATCTCAGTCTGCAAAGTCTTCAAATTCTGAAACATCAAGGAAAAGAAGCTTTCATTGCCTTCACCAAAGGAGCCGTAGATAGTTTGCTACAGGTCTCTGCCCACGTATGGACAGACGGGAGAAGCGTGCCACTCGATGAAGAATGGAAACACCGAATTCAGCGGGCTAACGAAGACTTAGCCAGGCAAGGCATCCGTGTTTTGGGAGTTGCCTTTCGTATTTATCCTGCAGGTGGCGATGGCGCTTCTCTTCAACCGCGTGAAGAAGAGTTGATTTTCGTAGGCTTGTTTGGGATGATCGATCCAGCCCGTGCAGAGGTAAAGGATGCCGTCCAGACTTCACTGTCTGCAGGGGTGCGCCCGATCATGATCACCGGGGATCATCCTTTAACGGCTGCCCATATCGCCCGTCAATTGGGAATCGGCAGCCCCTCTTATCAGGTGATTACCGGTCAGGAACTGGAGACAATGTCCCTCGAAGAATTGAAAGAAAAGCTTGACGATGTCTCCATCTTTGCCCGGGTATCGCCAGCCCATAAAATGAAGATTGTGGAAGCTTTACAGGCAAAAGGGGAAATCGTTGCCATGACCGGCGATGGAGTCAACGATGCACCTGCCCTGAAAAAGGCTGATATTGGTGTGGCGATGGGGATTACAGGAACCGATGTTTCCAAGGAAGCGTCGGAGATGGTGCTCTTAGACGATAACTTTGCAACGATTGTGGCAGCCATTGAGGAAGGCCGACGGATTTACGATAATATTCGCAAGTTTATCCGCTATACGCTCACTTCGAATGCGGGTGAAATTTGGGTAATGTTGCTCGGGCCTTTCTTTGGCTTGCCTTTGCCGCTAACGCCCTTACAAATCTTATGGGTCAACCTGGTGACCGATGGACTGCCAGGCCTGGCTTTAACCGTGGAGCCAGCTGAACCCGATACGATGCGTCGCAAACCCTATCCACCCAATGAGAACATCTTTGCCAGAGGATTGGGCGTGAGTATCCTCTGGATCGGAATCATCATGGGATTGACGTCTTTGTTTGCCGGTATTTGGGCTTTTCAGAGTGGTCGCCTTGAGAGCTGGCAAACCATGGTCTTTACTACTCTCACCCTGTCGCAAATGGGCAATGTACTGGCAATTCGCTCCGATCACTTCACGTTGCGTCAGATCGGTTTGTTCTCCAATAAACCCCTTTTAGCAGCTGTTTTATTAACGTTTGTCCTCCAGATGGCTGTGATTTATCTGCCGTTTTTGCAGTCGATCTTCAACACAGTTGCTCTCTCGCTCGAAGAACTGGCTATTTCGTTTGCTTTCAGCGTTGTTGTCTTTATAGCCGTGGAGTTCTCGAAGTGGATTCGCTTTCAACGCAAATCCAAAGCAAGCCAGGATAGTATTTCTTGATTGCTGTTTGGAAAAAAGCTGAGAGGCTGTTTCAGATGCGTGACGAAAATTGCTCTTACCTATTCCAGCCACACCAACGCGATGCCCAACCACTCACATAAGAGGTGAATCTCGCGCCGATAATCCCCAAAGGTCAGGACAAAGTGTTGGGTGGTTCCAACTTCTGCGCAGCGCCGGAAGAAGGATTCAACAGTGGCATCTAAACGCAAGATTGCATGAGGATAACCTTCCAGCCGCGCTGCCCCACCCAGGCTGCTGCCCTGGGCAGCAATCGCCTGCCAACCCTTAGGGGTACAACGCATCTGGAGCAGGGTAACCCTGCCCCTGGCAACCACAAACTGTAAGTGTGCTCCCTCGGTTGTGTCGCTCTGGGCAAATTCGTAATCGGGTGAAATCCAGAGCGAACCAGGTTCGGCTAACTGTGGATTTTGTGGTCCGGCATGTCCGCCGATGACCAGATTCTCCGCTTCGTCCCATACCCAAAATTCGGCGAAGAAGACCCCTGCGTTGCTCAATCGTTGTAATAGAAACAACGCCGTTGCTGCCCCTAAATCCCCCTCCAAACCGATGTGGACGTTTTTCTCCCATAACAGCGGTGGATAGAGCGCCGGTCGCAAGCCAAAACAGCGGTGGGTTTCCTCAGCGATGTCATTGAACGATAGGATATCGAGCTTACGCTCAACCGCCAGATGAGCTAATCCCAGAGATACGCGGGCTGCCTGCTCCAAAGTCTCGTCCTTGACACCGCGAATCGGAATCTTCTGACGCAAATCTGTGATGTATTGCTTTACTTCCGCTTCATTCAGTCGCCGCGTGGCATCGGCGAGTTGTTGAACCGAAAGATATTCCACCCGAGGGCCCAGTTCGTGTAAGAGGCGAAATTCATCTACAAATGTACTTTGCATTTGCTCGTTGCGGTGAGGCAACAGACCAAAATTAGCTTTTTTCAAAGCCTGATAGACGGTGGTGGCTTTGGCAAATTGCTCCAAATCTGTAAGGACGCGTTCCTGATCAGGTGCTCCAAATGTAAAGAAAAAAGGTTTCTTCAAGTTACGCAGCGTGCCAAGCCCCTCGAAGGTGCCGACCCATCCCGAGCCGCGCAAAACGTCCACAAAAGAGAGCGAAAGGGGCAATTTCTGCCAGGGTTGAAAGCACCAAACCGCTAAAGGACGATTCCCTAAAGCCTCCAAAAAGGGAGATAGATAGAAATCTTCCGCCCAAACCTGGAAGACAAGAATCACGCCCTGCACATCACTGGCGCGCAGCTCAGAACAGGCTGTTTCCAGGCTGGTTTGGGAGTTTACCGTCCAGACCTGCTGGAGATTAATCCGCCCCTGGAGCGCCTGCACAATGCGGGTTTGATCAAGCTCTACGGCCTGGCGCAGTGCGGGTAAGGCAACCACCGAATCAAACCATTCTGCTCGCAAAAGGAAGAGTCCAATCGGAGCGGTGGATGGCAAAGGTGCGATCATATCACCTCCGTGGAAGATAACTCCAATGGGCTATTTGATTGCCCCGCGCGATAGACCGCGGACCAGATACCGTTGGGCAAGCAGCGCAAAAGCTAATACTGGCACCAGCACCATGGAGCCAGAAGCGGCGATTCGTCCCCAAAGGATGGCTTTGTTGGTCATGAAGCTGGTGATGGTCACCGGCAAGGTGCGCGCTTCCCTGCCGGTCAGGATAACCGCATAGAGGAACTCATTCCAGCAATAAAGAAACGCCAGGATTGCCGTAGCCGCCAGCCCCGGCGCAACCAGCGGCAGGCTCACCCTTACCAATGCCCCCAGCCGCGTACAGCCGTCGATCATGGCAGCTTCTTCCAATTCAAGCGGCACATCATCGAAGAAGCCGATCATCATCCAGAGGGCAAGAGGAATTGTAAAGGTCAGGTAGGAGATGATCAACGCCCAGCGGGTATCCAGCAATTTCAAACCGTTGAACAGCACATAGAGCGGAACAATGATGGTGATAGGTGGCAACATTTGCGGGATCAAGGCGCTCATACGCAGCCAGAAAGCGCCGCGAAAGCGAAAGCGGGAGAAGCCATAAGCCGCCAGACCTCCCAGGAATAAGGCAATGGTCGTCGTGCTGAGCGCCACCACCAGGCTGTTGACAAAATATTTCTCGAACTGCCCACCGGCTAATACCTCACGATAATTTTGCAGGGTGGGGGTAAAAATCCATACCGGCGGCAAGTTAAAGGTCAGATTGGGCTCTTTGAAGGAAGTAATCAAGAGATACGCCAGAGGCGCCAACGAGAGGACAACGGCAAGAATGACCAGAAAATAAATCAACAGGCGGCTGAGATAACGTAACAGGCGATATGAAGACATCCTCGTTGCTTCCTCCTATGCTGTTTCCGATCTTCCGATCGCCCGCGCCATCATACCGGCGATGAACAACATAATGACAATCATGACATACGAAGCTGCAGAGGCAAATCCGAGATTGAACGCTTGAAAACCATAGCGATAAATGTAAATGCTCACCGTTTCTGTGGCGCGTGCTGGCCCGCCAGCCGTGAGCAAATAGACAACATCGAAGATGCGAAAGGTATCGATCAACCGCCAAAGCAGAGCCACCAGAATCGTCTGGCGGAGCAGCGGCAAAGTAAGATAGAGAAAGGTCTGAAGCGAATTAGCTCCATCAATGCGGGCAGCCTCGAAGGGTTCTTCAGGCAAGGATTGCAGGCCGGCCAGTAACATCAGGGCAACAAACGAGGTGGTATTCCACACATCCACCAAAATCACCGACCAGAGGGCAATTTTCGGCGAACTAAGCCATTCCACCGGTCCAAAGCCAAGTTGAGTCAAATAATAATTGATGATGCCAAACTCATAGTTGAAGAGCAGTCGCCAGGTCAATCCAATCACGACGTTGGTGCACATCATCGGTAACAGGATAAAGGAGCGAATTAACCCTTTGGCTTTGAGGTCGTGATTCAGCAAAAGAGCCAATGCCATCCCCAACACGAACTCAATGGTGATTGCCAGAAGAACGAAAGTGAAGGTGATGCGAATAGAGTTCCAAAATTCGGGATTGCTGAAGAGTTGGCGATAATTCTCCAAACCGACAAACGGAATACCCTGCTTGAAGGTTCGCAGGGTCCAGCGGTGAAAGCTCAACCATAACGAATAACCTAAGGGATAGACGAGGATGACCGCCATCACCAAAAAGGAGGGGGCAATATAAAAGGTGGGTTCGATCTGGCGGATGAATTTACGAAGAGAATATTTTTGGGTCGCCTGAGAGGATAAAGCCATAGCTGTTTGGGTTGAGAGAGAGGTCTGGCAGAAAGCTCTACCAGACCCCTATTGTACCTGAAGTTTATTTGAGATAACCGCCGCTCTTGAGGATATCGGTCAGTTTGGTTGCCATTTCATCCGCCGCCGTTTTCGGGTCCTTAACCCCGGTCACCGCAGCGACGATGCCGTCTTGCACAACCGGCAACATCTCCGGTGAAACGGTCAGGACAGGGAAGAGGGCGCGGTAAGGCATCACTTCCGCCAATAGCTCAAATTGTGGCACGGCTGCCACCACCTGCGGATCGGTCAAAGCCTCGATGTTGCTGGGAATGCCGCCGTTGAGCGCCCACATCGTGGCGCCTTCCTTGCCGGTTAGCCATTCAATGAATTTATAGGCTGCTTCTTGATTTTTGGCGCCGCTGGGGATCGCCCACCCCCATTGCGAACCACCGGTCTTGCGCACCAGACTGCCATCCGCCTGACGGACGCCCGGCACCAATGTATACCCCAGCAAGGGTTGCCCATCTTTGCAAACCTTCGGGCTTTGGCTGCAATCGGTCAGGGTTTGGGTGGCTGCCATCCATTCGATGCCCATGGCGGCTTTTCCTTCTTGCAAGGAGGTCAGGATTTCATTGTAACCATAGTTCACCACATCCGGGCTGACCACCTTGTGTTTCTGCAACAGGTCAGCATAGAAGGTCAGCGCCTGAACGCCAACTTCATTGTTGATGATGGGATTGTAATTTTCATCCAGTACATCGCCACCCATTCCGAAGAGGTAGAACATGAAGTCCCACCAGGCTTCATCGCGCTTGGCACCAATGACTGTTCCGTAAATTTCGGGAGGATTGTTCAAGGCCAGAGCGGCTTCAAGATATTCATCCCACGTTTCAGGAATCTTCAGACCTTTTTCTTCAAACAGGTCTTTGCGGTACCACAACCAGGCTGTGTCTCCCTCGGAGGGAAAGACATAGAGTTTACCATCGAAGGTGAAGTATTCCAGGGTTTTGCCATACACGCCCAGGTCTAAACCCGGCATAGCGACATTGGGATCTTCAATAAAGCTGGTCAGGTCTTTGAGCGCGCCGGCTTCCACCCAACTCGGAATCCAGTCGGAAGAGACGTAGGCGACATCGTAGTCCGAACCGCCACCGACGAAGGTGGTGGTCAATTTATCGTAATAAGCCTCCCGCGCAATCTCTTCGACGATGACCTTGTTGCCGGTTTTCTTCTCATACTCAGCGGCGACCTTGACCAGGTTATCGTGTTCCGGGCCACTCCAGCAGGCAACCACGATCGGTTCGTATTTTCCTGCACCCGGCACCTCTGTCGCTACCGGCGCTTCGGTGGCAGCGGGTTGTTCGGGAGCAGGTGCTTCTGTAGCGCCAGGTGCCTCGGTGGCTGCAGGCTGTTCGGGAGCCTGGGTGGGTTGTGGGGCACAGGCAACCACAAGGCTGACGAGAACCAATAGAGATACCACTTGAAATACAACTTTTTTCATTTCTTCTTCTCCTTTCTTCTTTTGAAGGTATTCGATGCCAATATGCCGGGAATCCATTCGTCTATTTGATAATCCAGCTCAATAAACCACCTCCTTTCTGGAAAGCGATAGTTTGGAAGTATGGAATTTGAAGAGAGTTTGGTTTGGAAACTGAACACTCCTCACCATCCTCGCACCGAGAAATTAACCTGTATTTTCGTGCCGATGGGGTCTGCACCAGCTTCATACGCCAGCAAACGTTAATTAAAGCCAGATAGGAACATCTCAAACTTCAAGTGAATAGACTGCAACGTTAACCAGACAGGGAGGTTGTTGACAGTCATGCTTTTTTAGGAAACCAACGACGCAGTTATTTTAACTCATTCGCAGAGCCCTGGATCTTACGAATAGCTTCGACAATGATTTGCATCTCTTCTTCGCTGCCCAGCATGACCGGGTTGGGCAGCCAGACAGTTTCCCAGGCTGCTTTCAGGGTATTGGGAAAGCCGCTACGCAGGAAAGGATGTTCTGTGCGGGCATGCACTTCGCCAAGCCGTTTGCGATAGGCACCGCTCTTGAAGACATCCAACTCGTGCAAGGGTGGATAGCTTGCCTGGGTAGGAATGCCTTCCGCATTGAAGGCAGCGATGAATCGCTCGGTGGAGATACCGGCAAAGGCACGGCGGTCGACATGGAAGATATAGGCATAATAGCCGTGCCGGGTGACCCGTGGATCGAGCTTTTGAGGGGTGATGCCCTCAATCTTGGGCAGTTCCCGGTCGAGGAAAGCCGCGTTGCGCGAACGGATGGCGGCTTGTTCGTCCAGGCGTTTCAGTTGCTGGCGTAAAATGGCTCCCTGCCATTCGCTCAGGCGGTAGTTCGAGCCATAGATGAAATGATCATAGAACCACTCGCCGGGCATCCGCCCACAATCGTGGACCGAGCGCGCTTTCCGCTCCAAATCGGGCGAATTGGTGATGATGATGCCGCCCTCGCCAGCCGTCATCAGTTTGGATGCCTGAAAGCTGAATGTGCCGATATCTCCTATTGCACCGATTTTATGCCCCTTCCATTCTGCCCCGTGGGCATGAGAGCTATCCTCCACCAGGTAAAGTCCATAACGGTGAGCCAGTTCCTGGAGGGCATCTAAGTCAGCCGGGTGTCCGCCAACATGCACCGCAATGATGGCTTTGGTGCGCGGCGTGATGGCAGCTTCGACCTGTGCAGGGTCAAGGCAAAAGGTGTCGGGGGTGACATCTACCAAAACGGGCAGAGCGCCGGTGAACAAGACGGCGCTGGCTGTGGCAACGAAGGTGAAATCCGGAACGATCACCTCATCGCCGGGTCCAATCTCCAGCGCGCTCAGGGCAACTTCTAGGGCGGCTGTGCCGTTGGTCACAGCAATTCCAAATTGAGCCTGGTGGTAGGCGGCAAACTCCTGTTCAAAAGCCAGGGTTTGCGTGCCGGGAGTGCGCCACCAGATGCGGCTTTCCAGGACCTGATTCAAAGCCTGACGCTCGTTTTCGTCATAGACAGGCCAGGCAGGGAAGGGAGTCTTTTTCAGCGGTTCACCGCCAAGTAAGGCGAGTCTGGACATCTGTTACAACTCCTAGTCGAGAATTTAGCTTGCTTTCAAGCCAACATGTTCAAACGAAGTATCCAAAACAAGCATGATGGCGCCCATCACGGCCGCGCGGTAACCCAAATCGGACACAACCAACCGTACCGGCGCCGGCAGGCAGCCTTGCAGCCGATTCAAAATCGGCTCAACCAGAATATCGGCGGAACGGGAGACACCTCCTCCCAACACAATCACCTCCGGGTCGAGGACAACGCTGATGGCGGCAATAATGAGCGCCAGATAATCTACCGTCTCATCCACGATTGCTTGTGCCCACTCCTCCCCGTTGCGCGCCCAATCGAAAACTTTTTCAGCCGTCAGCGTATTCACATCAACGGGGAGGTTGTGTAAGCCAATCAATTCCGTAGCTCGCTGGACAACTCCCGTACCGGAGGCCAGGCTCTCCAGGGCGCCAAAATGTTCATAGCGTTTGCCCAGGGCTTCTCTGCCGGGCAACAAATAACCGACCTCACCAGCTGACTGATGAAAGCCGCGGTAAATCTTGCGTTCCAGGACGATGCCACTGCCAATTCCGGTTCCTACCGCCAGACATACGAGAGACGAAGCCCCTCTGGCAACGCCAAAACCGTATTCACCCAACGCCGCCAGATTGACATCGTTTTCGACCACGACGGTCAAACCAAATCGCTCCCTGAGGATGTCTCTCAAAGCGAGATTCCGCCATCCCAGACTGGGTGCCCAGGTGACAATGCCCTCCTCAAAAAGGGTCACGCCCGGCGCACCCACCCCGATCCCCAGCACCTTTTGCCCCTCGCGCCGGGGAATTTGCAGAAGCTCATCAATCAGATCAATGGTCAAGTTCAAATTCTCTTCGGGGTTAGAAGGGACAGAAGGGCGATACAGTTCAGCCTGGATGGTGCCACACAAATCGGCAACCGTGCCATACATTTTTGTACCCCCCAGGTCAAGACCGATGACCGCATGAGCAGTGCCATCAAAAGCCACCAGAGAACGCGGTCTGCCGCCGCTGTATTGCTGTTCATCCAGGCGTACCACCAACCCATGGTGTGCCAGTTCTTCCAGGATGCGCATAATGGTCGGCAAACTGAGATTCAAGCGGGTAGCAATTTCCGTCGGGGAAATGGGAGAATTTTGGCGCAACAAATCCAACACACTCGAACGGTTTAGCCGCCGCAAGAGAGCAGCATTGCCGCCACTAAGGGACTGTGAATACTCCGACGAAGTAAACACTCGCTACCTTTCCTGAATCAATCCATGAATTCATCCACCTACTTAGTTATTTACTTTAAGTAAGTATTATACCCATGACGATAAAATTGTCAAGTTTTTTCCACCCAGGAATTCCTCTTCCTGCCACCCAACATAGGGTAAAATCACCTTTATGAACACTCAAATCTCGTCTGAATGGCACTGGCAGACTGATTTTATCACCCTCGCCCATCGCTGGTATCTCTGGCTGGTTCTCTTTCTGGTCGGCTGCGGCATCGGCTGGCTCAGCGCCAGACTGCTCCCAGCCCCCTACCGTGCCGAAGCCGACCTGGGCGTTTTCTACCAATCCGATGCGATTTTCCGCAACGTAGACGATTATAAGAACTGGGAAATGGGTCAACTGCAGGCGTTGATCCTTTCGGATCAACTCTTGACCCTCGTCCAGGCACGACTGAGCCAACAAGACTCCTTCTGGCAAACCCAATCCCCTGCGGATTTACGTCAACGCCTGCATGTCTATTGGCGCAACGCCGGTATCTGGCATCTGGTTGCCGAAGATCGTCAGCCTCAGCGCGCCGTCCAATTAGTCCAGGCCTGGAAAGCCGTCATTCTGGAGGAAATGGGGCGGATCGGAAAACTAACCCATGAACTGAAACAAATTCACACTGAAATCCTCGCCCTCGGTCAGGCAAAGGTTGCCACCGAACAGCGGTTGACTGAGTTGCAAGCCATGTCCGCGATCCTGCAAAACTGGCAACCCTGGAGCGATCCCAGCCTGGCTGCCCAACCTGTTCCACCCCTACAACGGTGGCGTTTGCTGGAACTTGCCTCCCGTTTCGATCAAAACCGCGCTGGCGATCATACCCTGGCAGCAACCTTGCCTCCCTCCGATGCGCTGGCAGACGAATATCAAGCCTGGGTTGAGCAAGCCTCGAGTGCCATCGAGACCGAATCACGCCTTTTACAGGAGCAGTTGCCGTTTCTCGAGCAACGCTTGAGCGAGATGACGACCAAATATAACGAGGTGGCAGCAGCTTCCTGGTATCTTTCAGTTTACGTGGGGGTGAATGACTTAAACGCTGAAGTTAAAGGGCCGCGTCCGGTGCGCACGGAAGCCCTGGCGGCATTAATTGGCGGACTGCTTACCCTACTTTTTTCTATGTTGGTTGGCGTAGCGATAACCCAATGGCGTCGGGAGACGATCGGCAAGTGATAACCCTTCAAACAGCCCTGGATTTCTTACAACGGGTAGCGTGGGCGCTTTTCTGGCTTTGTCTGCCGGTTACCAGCTTTCGTTACTTCCCGGCAGGTATTGGCGGCGGTACGCTGGTACGTCCACTTTCTCTTTATCCTCTGTTACTGCTCCTTCCGTTAGCCACGCTACCCCGCTTGTGGCGCCGCCCGGTGCCCAAGACTTTGTTGTGTTTACTTCCCTTTGTTGTGGCGGTGCTAGCCAGCGCAGCTTATTCGTTTCTTTTAGGAATTGAGCCGGTACTGGGCGTCTCGGTAAGCGACCGAGTCTTACGCGCCTTGATTACCCTGGCGATTGGTCTGTCCTTTTATCTGACCGTTGCTATCCTTCCATCCTCCAGTGCCGAGTTGCGCTCTGCCCTGCGCTGGATGTTCATCGGTTTTAGCCTGGCTTTCGTATGGGGTTCTTTGCAGACGGTCTATATTCTCCATTTCGATCGCTCCTACTTCGACCTGCTCAATCACCTCCAAAAAGCCTTTTCCCTGCGCAAGCTCTTCCCCACCCGCATTTCAGGCCCAACTTATGAGCCCAACTGGTTCGCCGAGCAAATCAACTTGCTGTTGATCCCCTGGTTACTGGCAGCCGTTCTCAACGGCCGCTCGATCTTTCCCTGGCGCTGGAAAAACGTCACCATCGAATGGCTACTGTTTCTCTGGGCTGTGATACTGATTGCGTTTACCTTTTCGCGGGCTGGATATGTCAATCTGGCAGTGCTCCTTCTGATGGCGCTCATCCTGTGGCGCTGGCGTCTTTTCAGCCAACGCGGTCTCTCACTCTTTAAAACCCTTGGTCGCCTGGCTCTGGAAGCGCTGGTTGTGTTGCTTTTGTTTGTCGGCATGGCGTATGGGGTAGGGCGTAAAAACGACTTCTTTGCTCGTATCTGGACCTATTGGATTGAGAATCAAGATCCCAGCTTTGAGCGCTTTTTGTATTATATCGGTTTCAACGCCCGGCTAACCTACAGCGCCACGGCATTTAACACTTTTCAGGCATACCCCGTGCTCGGCGTGGGACCAGGCAATTATGCCTTTTTCTTTGAGAAGATGCTGCCCGATCAGCCCCTTGCCCCCACCCCAGAACTGCTGCGCATCATCTCACCGGAAGAGGGCAGCAACCGACTGATCACCCCAAAGAATTTGTTCTTACGCATTCTGGCAGAAAACGGACTCATCGGATTAGGAGGCTTTCTCGTCTTTTTAATTGCCCATCTCGGTAATGCTCTCTATCTATGGCTATCGCCCTATAAAGAGGAACAATTCTGGGGAATGGCTGCCCTCTTGGGGTTGATTGGTTTAATGGTGGCGGCATTTTCCTTCGATTCGTTTGCCCTGCCGAATATGTGGGTGCTGCTGGGTTTGATTACAACGGCTGCATCTGGCAGGCGCAGGGTGGACAGTGAGTTCGCAGAAGCAGGATAACCTCAGCCGAGTTCCGTCCGCCTCGAGGTTGAGAGACTGTGGATAAATAGAAAACCGCTCTACTGCCGCTTCCGGACAAGCCACAGCCGGTAGGGCTCATTGGGGTAATAATGAAGGATATTGCGATCCTGGAAGGTATCTGCCAGCGCCTGATCGGTGTTGGGACCGATGGAGCGCACAATGAGAAAAGGCGAATCGAGAAACGGCGAACTCAGTTCCAGCAAGGCGCCGTACTCCGTCCAATGGTCGGGATGCACGATCACCAGAGCGGGCGTGAGTGCCTGCGCCTGATCGGTCAGAAAGGGGCGCAGGCGGCTGGCAGTCACGCCATATAACCCAAACATGCCACCCAGACGGAGAGGGGTATAAAAGAGCAGGTTGGCGGTCACGGCGAGGGCAAGCGCAGCCACACCCAGCAACCGCCGCGCTTTTTGCCATCCATGACCAGGAACATATCCGCTGGAGGGGCTAAAAGGCAAACCTGCCAGCCAGGCAAAACCGACTACGCTGAGAATCACCGCACAATGCAACCCCTCAAAATAATAGCGTGGCCCGAACAGCGCTGAACCAATCCAGTAAAACAGATAAACAAAGAGCAAAGCCGGTAAGATAAACATAGTCGGCAAGGCATTCCAGCGTCGTTTCCAGAGCACTCCCAGCAAACCAAAGGGGATCAGCACCCATGAATATTGCCCCCAACCGAACAGGTCATGGCGGCCAAACCACAGGCTATATTTCAGGTTGATCCATGCCTGATGCAGGTTATGCCCCCCTTCGGCACGTCCGTAACCAGGCCCGAATCCCACTTTGTCATATTTCCACCACAGGGTATAGGGATTGAGCCAGGGGTTGCCACTAACGGCATATTGCCAGAGCAAAAGCCCGGACGCGACCAGCCCGGCAAGCAGGGCAAAACCGATTAAGCGCCGGCGTGTCTTTCGGTCACCTCGCCAGAGAAGCCAGAGGGCGTGAAAGACAAATGGCAAGGCAACTCCTACCGCAGTCAAGGGACGCGTGAGCGCCAGGAGTCCAATGCTGAGTGCGCCAACCAGCGTTGGCAAACCGATCGGCAAGCCGCGCTCGACTGCCCCTCCTTGAAAAGCATCCAGCCAGGCAAGCCCGAAAGCTAAGGTCAGGAAAAGCCCGAAAGGATGCGACAACAAGGAGCCGCTGTTCATCCAAAAAAACGGCGAAGTGAGGGTCAAGGCGAGGCTGAGCAAGCCAACCAGGTTGCCGAACAGACGTTGTGCCAACCGATAGATCAACCAGAGAGAAAAACCAGCCAGGAATGGATTGACCCAGGCGCGCGCCCCCAGGCGCACCCCCAGAGAGAGCATGGCCGGCCAGCCAGGGGGATATTTGCCAAAGCGTTGCCCCTGATAATCTACCACAAACGGTACCAGGAAGGCTTTCTCATACGGCGGAGAAGGGACGCTGATTTTGCCGCGCCCCATCACCTGCGCCTGCCAGACATACGCCATTTCGTCCTCAATGTGCGGGATTGCCTCAAAAACGACCAGGGTTACGCGGTAGGCAATCAACAAGCCCACCAGAGTAAGCAGCAAAGCCAGACGATCGCTCCACGAAAGACGGTCAAAGCGAGCTGCAAAGGTCAGGTGCATGGGCTTTGTTAATCCTTTTGGAGTCAGTTCCTCGTTACCATTCGGGAGGACAATCAAATCACCGAGAGATTTTAATCTTCTGGCACAGCGCCAACTGCCTGGAGAGCCGCCAGAGCCTGTTCATGCAAGATGCCATTGGAAGCCAATACGCCCCGGTTCTTACGCAACGTGCGCCCTTGCGAAAAGTCTAACGGCTTGCCGCTCAAGTCGGTAATCTTTCCCCCCGCTTCTTCCAGAATCAGGCTACCAGCCGCCTGATCCCAGATTTTCTCTCGATAGTCCATTTTGCCTGGGGAAAGCAAGCGAAGTAATAGTTCTCCTTTCCCATCCGCCAAAAGGGCATATTTTGCCTGGCTGTCCAGGCGTAGCGGTGCAGCCTGAATATTTAGAAAAGCAGCAAAAGCCTCGATCCGTTCGGCATCGGTATGACCGCTTTCAAAGGAACGCAATAAGCGTGCCTGACGGATGTCGGCTTGTTGCGAGACCCAAAGGCGTCGAAAGGCTTGCGGCTGTTTTAAGGATGTCACCCAGCTTCCATTACCTCGTTGGGCAACCACCAAAGCACCTTCTCCATTTGTCTGGAGGCTCCAGTCGGGCTCAAGCTTGGGACATCCTAATACCCCCAGCTTTACCTCCCCATCTTCGATTAAGGCAAGCGCGACCGCATATTGATCGCCGCGCAAAAACCCTTTGGTGCCATCCAGAGGGTCAAGCGTCCAAAAGCGATCCACGGCGGGAGCGTTGCCGGTTTCGATCCATTCACAAACCTGCTTTGGATTGGCAGTCGGTTCAACCCGGCGCACATATTGGGTGACGATCTGCAGTGCCTCCGTTGATTGGGGCTGATTGAGCAAACCGCTCTCTTCTTCGGCAACCAGTCTGGCGTGCGGGAAAGCGCGCTGCAAAGCGGCTGCCACAATTGCTTGAGAAGCATAGTCTGCTACGGTGACCGGAGAACGATCTTCTTTGGTCAGAGCAGCAGAGACCATTTCCTTTTCAATCTGCGCTGTCAGCAAGGCAGCCTGACGGGTTGCCTCCAGGGCAAATTGAATTTCGGGAGTCAAATCAAACATACGAAATCCTTTGTCATGGTTTTTCGATAACGCCGTGTAAGTCGTAGGGCATGGCGCTGAGAATGCGCACCGGCACAATTTCACCGATCGGTGCTTCACCTTCGATTAAGGTCAACCCGTCAATCTCTGGGGCATCCCGGTAGGTTCGTCCAACGGAAATCAACTGATCGCCCTGGCGTCCATTTTGGGCCTGCACCGTTCCCTGCCCCTCGATGAGAACATCCATCTTCTTGCCAATCAACGATTGGTGAATCTGCAACGAGATCTGTTGCTGAATTGTCATCAATCGCTCCCAGCGTTCCTGCTTCACCTCATCCGGCACGGGATCGCCCAAGACCTCGCTGGCGGTGCCGGGTTCGAACGAGAAGGGGAAGACGCCGACATGGTCAAAGCGCATCTCTTTGACAAAGTCCAGCAGGGCTTCAAATTCTGCTTCTCCCTCGCCTGGATAGCCAACGATGAAGGTGGTTCGCAGGGTCAAGCCCGGAATCTGGCGGCGCATCGTTTCGAGGGTGCGAACCACCCAATCCATATTAGCCGGACGGCGCATTGCCCGTAAAACCGCCGGATGAGCATGTTGCAAAGGCAGGTCCAGATAGGGCAAGATTTGCGCCTTGCTCGCCATGATCTCGATCAAACGATCGCTGATTGCCCCAGGATAGGCGTAGAGCAGACGAATCCAGGGGATTTCGGGTACTTGCCCGGTAAGCGCTTCGAGTAATTGTGCCAGACCATCTTTCATTCCCAGGTCCGAACCATAATCGGTGGTGTCCTGGGCAATCAGCACCAGTTCTTTGATCCCTCGTTGGGCAAGACGGCGTGCTTCTTCGACCAGAAGCGGTAAAGGGCGGCTGACAGCTGTGCCTTTGATGAGCGGAATGGCACAAAAAGCGCATGGACGGCGGCAGCCGTCGGCAATTTTTAGATAAGCGCTGGCGCCTTGCACAGCGGCGCGTAAAATGCCGGGCGGTTCTGCCACAGCGGTAAGCGTTGGAGCATACAGGGCAGCTATCCCCTGGCGGGACGATGCTCCAGGGCGGTGATCCGGATTGCGCAACCGACGGAGCAACTGAACGATATCCATCCAGCGCCGCGTGCCAAGAATGCCATCCAGGCCTGGCACCTGGCGGGCAACTTCTTCACCATAGCGTTGAGTCAAACAACCAGCTGCAATTAACCATTGCCCTTTGCGTTTGCGTTTGGCAAGCTCGCGCAGGGTGCGCAGGGACTCCTGGCGGGCGGGTTCGATAAAGCCACAGGTATTGACCAGCAGAACCTCGGCGCGATTGGGTTCATCGATTGCGACATACCCCTCCTGATCGAGCAGTTGCGCCATAGATGACGAATCAACGGTGTTCTTGGCGCAGCCGAGCGAGATAAGATGATAGGTGTTGGGCCGAATTGCTGACATAAAATTCCTTTATGGGGCTGGAATTGGAGAAGAAGTAGCCGTAGGTAGAGGGGTGCGGGTTGGGCGCGGCGTCATGGTCGGACGCGGGGTTGGGCTGGGCCGCAGGGTGCGCGTCGCGGTAGGGGTGATGGTAGCGGTCGGCAGAAAAACTCCTTGAGGGGTGAAAACACGGGTGATCACTTCACCAACGCTGCCCAAGACACCCAGGTCTTGCTGGTTATAAATTACTTTCAATGCGGCCGCGTTGCCGCTTTGAATTTCGATTTTTTCCTCGCCGTTGTATTCGAAGATGCCGCCTGGGGTGATGCGCCCATTATACAGTTCTTTTCCATCCACCAGAACGCGCAACCAGGCGCGTTGTTGAGCGGAGATAATCACCCGCACCTGTCCATCGATGGGAGAATTGAGTGTCTCGGTTAAACCACCTTGCTCTTCACCAACCTGAGGGCTAACCGGGCTTGACATCAGCGTCTGCTCCTCCGTGCCGGCATTGGGATTGGGGACTTCGAGCAACAGGGTCGGCGTCAAAGTGGGGGAAGCCTGAGTTGCGGTGGCAATGGAGGATTCTTCGATGGCAAGCAGGGCTTCCGCTACAGAAAAGGGGGTCGGAGTGGGAGGGAGGCTGGCGCGGGTGCGCATCACGCTGGAAAAGCCCCATACCACAAAGGCGATTGTCCCAATCGAAAGCAGTGCCATCACGATGAGTTCGAACGACCACAACCAGCTATAGGACCTGCCTCGGGCAGGTCTGGCTTCGGCGATTCGTGAGTGCGGTTGCCTGACTTGCCGCGTTGCCAACTGAGCCTGCAAAGCATCGGCATAGCGCAATAAAACGGCGTCGGCGTTCAAGCCCAAAAAGGAGGCATAGATCTGCAATAACCCTCGCCCCTGAACCGGAGAAGCAAAGCGATCAAAGCGTCCTTCTTCCATATATTGAATATGATGAGGGCGCAAATGCGTTTGTTGCTCTACTTCTTCAATGCTCAAGCCCAGATGGGTACGAATGCGGCGCAGATCTGCTCCAATCTGGCTATAAATGGCTTGCGCAGTCTCGTTTGAGGAAACTGCCTGAGTTGCCGCAGGAGAGGGAGGCAAGTTGTCCGCCTGGTGGTTAGCAGTATCTTCCTTCTCGAAAACAGCAGGTGAACTTTCTTGATTTGACAGGTCAGGCAGGGAGACAGAGGAGGTTACGGCTGCAGGCGCAACAGAGGAGGTTGATTCATTCGCAGGCGTGCCGGGCTGATCGAACTGACGCAGCAGCGCTTCACTATCCATGCCTAGCAGACTGCTGTAAACGCGGATAAAGCCACGCGCCTGAAAGCGAGAAGGCAATTTCTCCAAATCATCCGCTTCTAACGCCTCCAGGTAGTGTGGCTTAATGTGAGTCTCTTTCGAGACCTGTTCTAAGTTCCAGCCGCGCGCAAGGCGGGCGGCGCGTAGTTGACGACCAACACTCTCGTTCATCACATCGGATTATGATAACAGAAAAGCAGTGGATTTGACGAGGTCAGTTTTTGATCTCGGGATGGCTGACAGCAAGTGACGCTTCAGATCGTCACCTGACCTGACCCCACCGGTCTTGTTGCAGCTACCCGCACATTGAATCTAGCCCTTCAGGGAAGATGCCGGGCAGGGTTTCGAAAGCGTCTATCCCGTGCGACGCACCTGGGGCGCTTTGATCCAGACCAGCACGGAACAAACACCCAACAAAGTTGCGGCAATCATCACGGTCAGTGGCTCTCCAAGGTATGTCGCCAGCGAGCCGGCAAACAAAGATCCAAGCGGCATTAACCCAAAAAAGGAGAGCGAATAAATGCTCAAGACCCGCCCGCGCAAGTCGTCCGGTGTTTGGGTTTGAACCATCGAATTGGAATTGTTCATGTAAATCATCAAGCTTAGACCGATGATCACCAGGGCAAGCAGAGCAAGCGGTAACCAGCGGATCAAGGCAAAGCCAAATAGCGCCAGCGGAAAGGCAAACGTACCAATGGCGATTAACTTCCCCCGCATCGCCCGCCGAGCCAGAGAAGCGGTGAGTAACGCCCCGATCATCGCTCCAACCCCTCGCGCCGATTGCAGCCAACCATTGGTTGTGGCTCCTCCGCCCAGTACCTTGACCGCCCAGGCTGGCATCAGGGTGACAAAGCCCATGCCCAGAAAACTAACCGCTGCCAGATACAATACCAGCGTTCGCACCACCGCATCCGAGCGAACAAAGCGGAAACCCTGGCGAATGTCATCCAGCGCCCGCCCATGCGCCGTGCTTCTGGGTGAGGCACCTAACCGCATTCTTATCAGCGCCAAAATCACGGCAATGAACGAAACGGCGTTAATCGTGAAACACCAGGCAGGCCCGAGGGCAGCATAAGCCATTCCGGCGACCGCCGGGCCTACTGCAGTGGCAGCATTGAACATGGTTGAATTGAGCGCTACGGCGTTGGTTAAGTCTTCGCGGGGGACTAACTCGAGGACAAAAGCCAGGCGCGCCGGCGCATCAAAAGCATTTGCCGTCCCCAAGAGAAAAGCCAGAAGGATGATGTGCCAGGCTTGCACCCTCCCCGCAAAAGTTAAAAACGCCAGGATGGCGGCTAAGACCATCATGAAGCTTTGAGTGAGAATGAGCATCGTGCGCCGCGACATCCGGTCGGCAATTAACCCTCCATATAGAGTGAACAACCAGGTTGGTATGCCATTGGCAAAACCCACATAACCGAGATAAGCCGGCGAGGCGGTCAATTCATAGACCAAAAAGCCCTGCGCTGTGGTCTGCATCCAGGTTCCCACTAAAGAAACCAGTTGCCCAAAGAACCATAAGCGATAATTGGGATGACGTAAGGCTGCAAATGTCCCCCCGAAACGGAGGCTTGTTCGTTCACGCCCCAATGCAACAGCCAACGGGCGCGTGGGGGATGTCAGTTTCCTCATAACGGCTGACGGCCTGCATAACCGGCATCAATTTCATGCCAGTAGCGGATTTCATCTTCGCCAAATTGCCAACACAAATATACCTCTCTACCATCTCGCCAATGCGGAAAATCAATCAATCCCTGATTAATATCTTTGACAATTGCACCACGGGCTTGAATCACCTCAATCAACTCTTCCAGACGCCGAAACTCATCCACCAATTCGCTCGCCTGGCGATTTCCGCCGTTGCCCCTCACTTTTTGTAAAAGCGAGATGATTTCAGGTCGCCGCTCAAGAACGCGCTGGCGAATTTCCAGGATCTCGCTCAGGATAGGCTGGATCTGGCGGACAACTTGATTGGCCTCTTCAACGCTAAAGTAATGCGGCACATCGAACTCCTTCTATCGAAGACCTGCCCAAAGTATATCATGGGGATATGGTTGATGCCTGGAGGATCTTCGTCATCCAGGTCTGCATGCGCTCATAATGCGAACCTTTCCAATAGATTTGCCCACATTCGACACACTGGCGAAAATCGTCATAGTACAGGCGTGTCAAGGGTTGTAATTGGGAGAGGATTTGCTCTTTTGGCACTGTCTGTAACAAACCGTTGCACCGCAAGCAACGGCGGAAGGGGCGCACCAGGCCAGCCAGATTCCAGCGCCGCATCACCTCCACCAACTGTTGGCGAGGATTTTTGCTGCGCAACCAGTAGCCGTACTGGATGCACGTGCGCATCAACAAGCGGTGGTCGCGGGTCAGCAGGATGCGTTCCTCGGCGCCTGCAATTTGGGCTAACTCGTCATCCTGAATATCGTTACGATACAAAGCATCGAAACCAAACAGGCGCAGATAGGCCGCTAAGCGACCCAGATGGTTATCTAACACAAAGCGAATCGGTTCTTCTGCGGCGTTCGTACAGGAACCTGGTAAAGGCAACGGCAACCGAGGCGGGTAAACCTCGATATATGCTCCCTCTTCTACCAGGGTATCCAAAGTCAAAGTTTGCTCACCCGCCTCGATGCTGCCCACCTCAGGATGCGGCACGCCCAAAGACTCAATTAAATGTTTGACGGTCTGACGCCCGCGAAACAGGCATTGAATGGGTCGATCTCGGCGCGATCTGGATAGAAAATCGTTCAGTTCGCCATAGAAGAGGAAGGTAGCTGACTTTTGCGCCTCAGACATTGGAAGCCCTTTTAAGCAAAACACACCCTGCAAATCACAGGGCGTGTTTTGAACGAACAGTCAATGTCATTGAATGCGGCGCTCGAGATAGTAATCCGAATTAACGAGCGTCTGGCAGGCAAGGACATCGTCGTTCAGGGCGTCCTTCGCACAGACCGTGATCACACTTTCTTTGTACAACTCTGGCGGCATATGGAAATAAGCGCCAAATTGCCCTTTCTTGTCGGTCTGGATGATGGCAAGCTGATGATTGGGGTTTTGCCAGTAATACATGCTGCCTCGATAGGCTTTGATATAAACAAAGCGCTCTTTGGGGAAATTGGTCAGGGCGATCCAGGCAACTGAGCCAAGGTGAAAGCCGCTGATGGAGGGTCGATTGCTGGCAACCGGCGTTCCCGGAGCTGCAGTGGGTGCTGGCGTTGCGGTGGGGATGACCGCTCCTTTTGGAATGCACAAAACCTGCCCCACATACAGCAAATAGGGGGCTTTTAGTTTATTGACCTCAACCAGTTCTTCAAACTTGACCTGATATTTGGCAGCAATGCCGTATAGCGTGTCACCCGATTGGACGGTATATTTGAGGGCGCACTGCGCTGCCTGAGCGGTCATCGGCAGGTTGATGACCAGGAGCGAAAGGGCAAGCAATACCGCGACCCCTCGCCAGGCCCATGCCATAGAAATTCGAGACCCATAACGAACAGTCATTGTTTTCACTCTCCTTTTGCATTCAGTGATTCTCGCCTGGTCGGTAGAGCGACCAGAGAACCACCTGATAAAGATCGGGGGCGTTGTTTGACTTAACCGACGCCGTCCGTTTTAGAGTTGTAGAAAACTATACCATATTTTCAAGGGTGATGAGATTAAAGAGGCTTAAGCTTGTCTGAAGCACTTATGCTATAATCGAATCACTGCCCCAGTAGCTCAAAGGACAGAGCGAGGCTCTCCTAAGGCCGAGGTTGTGGGTTCGACTCCCGCCTGGGGCGCCTGTCTCTCCGAAGCAGGGGATTCAAATTGGCTCAACAGATTTGTAAACCCCATTTGGCATCAAGTATGCTATACTCCAACCGAAAGCCTGTGATGCAGATTTCTCCCAGGAGTTTATCACCATGGGTGTTGTAATCGAGTTTATCTGCCCGGAATGCTCCCAACGGTTTTCAGCAGAAACAGTCCAGACCTATTGCCATTCCTGTCAATCTCCGATTTTAGCGCGTTACGATCTGGAACAGATCGCCCGCAGGCTAAAACCCGAAGACATTCGCCAGCGCAGGGGCGGGATTTGGCGCTGGGATGAATTCTTGCCGGTAAACGATCGCCAATGGCAGGTCAGCCTGGGAGAAGGTGATACTCCCCTCCTTCCCTTGCGCAATTTGGGTGAGAAATTGGGCTTAAGGCATCTCTACCTAAAAGACGAAGCGCAGAATCCAACAGCCTGTTTTAAGGCGCGCGGCCTGGCTGTTTCTCTCAGCCGTCATCTCGAACTCGGTTTACGCCATTTCCGCCTTGCCACGGCAGGCAATGCCGGTGGAGCGCTGGCTGCCTATGCGGCGCGGGCTGGCGCTCAGTTAAGGCAAAAAGGGGAGGCCTGCTATGCTCATATTTACATGCCGCGCACAGCGCCTCTGGCAAACCGACTCGAAGTTCAGGCAAGTGGGGCAGATTTGCATCTGGTTGACGGGCTGATCTCTGATGCTGCCCAACAAGCCAGCCGGGATGCCCAACCATTCGAGGGGACACCTCAAAGCTGGTTCGACCTTTCCACCTTCAAAGAGCCTTATCGTGTAGAAGGCAAGAAGACGATGGGGCTGGAACTGGCAGAGCAATTCGACTATCATCTCCCCGATGTCATTCTCTACCCCACCGGCGGGGGGACGGGATTGATCGGAATGTGGAAAGCGTTTGATGAGCTTGAACAAATTGGATGGATCGAGACGAAACGCCCGCGCATGTTCAGCGTTCAAGCCAGCGGCTGCGCCCCGCTCGTGCAGGCTTTCGAAAACGGCGCTGAGCGCGCCCAGGCATGGCAGAACGCCTCCACCGTGGCAACCGGCTTATGTGTGCCAAAACCCTTCGCTGACCGCCTGATCTTAAAAGTCCTCCATCAAAGCGGTGGCGCTGCCCTGGCCGTTGATGATGCAGAAATCCAGCTAGCCCAACAGGAACTTGCTCAACTGGAAGGCATCTTCGCTGCGCCGGAGGGCGCTGCCACTCTGGCTGCCCTAAAAAAGATGGTAGCCAGCCAGATGGTAAGCCCTTCCGAGAAGGTGGTCTTATTCAATACGGCTGGCGGTGTAAAATATCTATAGCAAGTGAGAGAATCCGGGGTAGAAAACCCGGCGGTCGAACGTTTTTGATGAGGTAGTCTTTTCCAAGATGGTACAGGCTGATGAAGTCCGTCCAAACACCGAAGCAACCCTAGAGCTTCTGTATAATATCAGCCGCGAACTAACCAGTGCGCTCGATCTGCACATGGTTTTACGGCGCGTGCTGTTTCTTTCGATGCAAAGCGTTGGGGCGATCAGCGGCAGCATTATCGTTCTGGATAGCTACGGGAAGCCAATTGACTCTGCCATCATCACCGGTGATGTCGTGCATGATCAAACAACCCAACAACTGCGCATTACCTACGAGCAGGGGCTGGCTGGTTGGGTTGCACAACACCGCCAGGCTGTCTTGATTGCGGATACCAGTCGGGATGAGCGCTGGCTCTTTCGACCGGATGACGCCCCCGAACGGCGCGGCGCAAAGTCCGCCGTCAGCGCACCTCTGATGGCGCGCGAGGAGTTAGTGGGCGTAATGACTCTCGTGCACCCTCGCCCGGGCTTCTTCCAACCCGAACACTTAAGCCTGGTGCAATCCATTGCCGATCAGGCCGGGATTGCCGTCCTGAACGCCCGTTTATACGACGAGAGCCAGCGGCGGGCGCGAGTGATGGCCGCGCTTGCCAGTAGCGCCGCCGCCATTACCGGCTCTTTAGATCTAAAAGAAGTGCTACAACGCATCTTAGAACAGACCAGCCAGGCATTGCTGGTGGATACGGTATCGCTGGCTTTGCTCGACCCCAGGCGACAGGAATTGGTTTTCGAAGCCTCTACGGGGAAATACAGCGAGAAAGTGGTCGGTATCCGCCTCAAAATCGGGCAGGGAATTGCTGGCTGGGTTGCCCAACATGGCGAGGGAACCGTCGTTAACGACGTTTCGCTGGATGAACGTTTTTTCCGCGGGGTTGATCTGATTACCGGCTTCCACACGCGGGCAATTGCCTGCGCCCCAATCCGGTGGGGAAACGAGGTGATCGGCATTCTCGAAGCCCTCAACCCCTACGCGAGAGTTTTTGACGAAGAAGCGCTGGATGTCCTTAATGGAATCGCCAGCCTGGCCGGTACGGCGATTCGCCACGCCCAATTGTTCGAGGCTCTGCAAGCCGCTCACCAACGGTATCGCGAGCTTTTCGAAGATAGCATCGATGCGATTTTCATTACCGATTGGGAAGGGCGGATTGTGGAAGCCAATCATCAAGCCGAGCAGGTAACAGCTCTTAATAACGAAGCCCTGCGCCAGAAAGCGATTCAGGATCTTGCCCTGGTTGATGAAAAGGCGCTGGGGGAAAACTTCGAGAATTTACAACAAGGTGACACAATTTCTTACGAAACGAGCTTACACACCGAGACCGGACGCCCTGTACCGGTGCATGTATACGCGCGCAAGGTTCATATCGAAGGCGAATCCTATATTCAATGGATCGTTCACGATATTACCGAGCGGAAAAATTTAGAGACCCTGCGCAACGATTTACTTTCTATGATTTATCATGACCTGCGCTCACCGCTGGCAAACGTCGTTTCCAGTCTGGACGTGCTGCAAAACATCCTCTCTCTCGACAACGAACCCGCCCTGAAATCCATCTTGAACATTGCAATCCGCTCCACAGAACGCATTCAACGCCTGACCAACTCGCTCCTGGATTTGCGCCGCCTGGAAGCCGGTCAGCCGATCAGCAACCCTCAACCGCAATCTGTGCAAGAAATTGTGGCCGACTCCATCGAAGCCGTTCAAGCCAGCGCTGATTCCAAGCACCAGATCATCGAAACCAATCTGGCTGCGGTCTTGCCATTCGTACTGGCAGATGGCGAAATGATCCGCCGTGTGTTGATTAACCTCATAGAAAATGCCATAAAATATACCCCGCAAGGAAGTCGGATTGTGATTGGAGCGCAGCCTCAGGGTGAGATGGTCCAACTCTGGGTTCAAGATAGCGGGCCGGGTATCCCTCCCACAGAGCAAGAACGCATTTTTGACAAATTCACCCGTCTGCATGGCGGCGAAGGCCAACATGGATTCGGTTTAGGATTAGCCTATTGCCGCCTGGCTGTTGAAGCTCACGGCGGTCGCATCTGGGTAGAGAGCCAGCTAAATCAAGGTTCCTGTTTTCGGTTCACCTTACCCGTTGCACCCGACGGGCAAACACCCAATGGAAATCAGAACGTTGTAGAGTAAAACTATGGAAGAAATTCGACCGGCAATTTATTACGAAGATTCGTATCTGGGGGTTAATCTGGGGGCATGCGTCTTTCCGCATGGAACAATCTACATTGACGCTCCTCTCAAAGCAGAAGACGCGCGCGCCTGGCGATCTGTTCTGCTCAACCAACGTGGCGGAAACAATCGTCTGTTAATTTTACTGGATTCGCATATCGACCGCACGCTGGGAGCCAAAGCCTTCGATTGTCCGATCCTGGCACATGAAAAAACCGCTTCGGTCTTTCGCAATCGTCCGAGCATTTTTAAGGGGCAAACACCGGAAAACGGCTCGGATTGGGAAGGCTACATCGATTCGATCGGTACGCGTTGGGCTATTCCCGATATCACCTTTACCGATCAGATGTCGCTTCATTGGGGTGGTCCAGAAATTCGGCTCGAGCATCATCCCGGTCCGACAGCGGGTTCGATTTGGGTGATCATACCCACCGAAAACGTGATCTTTATCGGCGATGCGGTGGTTGTCAATCAGCCGCCTTTTCTGGCTCATGCCGAGCTGGAAGCCTGGCAGCAATCTCTCGAAGATTTAGCAAAAAACTATCGCCACTTCCAGATTTACAGCAGCCGCAGTGGCCTGGTCACCCTGCAGGATATTCGTCATCAGCAAACCTTTCTGAAAGACGTTCAAAAAAGGCTTGAACGGTTGATCGAGAAAAACGCCAGACCTGAGGCAGTCAACAAGATGATCCCGACTTTGTTGAGTCATTTCAAATTCAACCAGGACAAAGAAGATTTATATACCAAACGCTTGCAAAGCGGTTTATACGAATATCTTCTGCGGCGCAATCAACCCAGCCCGGAAGAGGAAGAAACCGAAATAAACGATAACATGGATAGCACCTTCCCGGCATAACAGGTGTTGCCAGCACCCTCAGGAGGCAACGAAAAAGGACGAACTTTTGCCCTCCCCACCTGAAAGGACAAAGTATATGACCTCTCCCTCTTTTCAACCCATCTACGAATTGTGCCGGGGCGATTCTTACCAGGATTTAGCCAACGAAATCACCGAATCGGTGCACTTTGGCGCAGTGGCGATCGTTGATGCCCACGGCAAGCTGCTAGCTTCATACGGTGACCCAAATACCATCACCTATCTACGTTCGACCGCCAAACCCTTTCAAGCCCTGCCTCTGATCGAGAGCGAAGCTGCACAGCAGTATGGATTAGAAGACGACGAGATCGCCCTCATCTGTTCCTCTCATTCGGGCTGTGACGAACACGTTGCTGTAGTTCAGAAGCTACAAGAAAAATGTGGCGTTCGAGAAAGTGATTTGCTCTGTGGCACCCACTATCCCTTGCACGAAGAAACCGCCCGCGCCTTACGTCAACGCGGCGAAAAGCCCACCCCCAATCGCCACAATTGCTCAGGTAAACACAGCGGCATGATTGCTTTTGCCCGTTTCCGCAATCTGTCCTACGACGACTACATCAACCCTCAACACCCCATTCAGCAAACCATTGTTGCTACGTTTGCAGAGATGTGCAGACTACCGCCCGAACAGGTACAGGTTGGCACCGATGGTTGTTCGGCGCCGAATTTTGCTGTGCCACTGTATAACGCTGCTCTGGCTTACGCCTGTCTGTGCGACCCTCTTCGTGGCGGTGTCTTGCCTGCTCGCCGCGTTGAAGCCTGCCAGCGGATTACGCACGCCATGACAACCTATGCTCACCTTGTAGGTGGACCTGGACGCTTCGACACATGCCTGATGGAAGCCGCGCAGGGGAAAATCGTTTCGAAGACGGGTGCAGAGGGCTACCAGGGATTGGGATTGATGCCGGGTTTGTTGGGGAAGGATTCTCCGGGCATCGGGATTGCTTTGAAGATCTCCGATGGCGACCAGCGGGGTAAAGTCAGCGCCGCAGTGAGTATAGAAGTGCTGCGCCAGATTGGTGCACTTGGAGAGCAGGTCTTGAGCGCCTTGAGCGATTTTGGCCCCACCCTGCCGCTCACCAACTTCCGCCAGTTGACGGTTGGCACAGCAAAACCCATCTTTAACTTGCAGTGGCATTCTTGATGGAAAAGGCCAACGTAGACCAGGATAAAAAACACCTTGCCCGGCGGATCACCCAGAAACTCCATCAGAAGTATGGAGAACCGCACTGGCGACAACCGCTACCTCCGCTGGACGAACTCATCTCTACCATCCTCTCCCAGAACACCAACGATGGCAACCGCGATCGTGCCTACGAGGCGCTGCGCCAACGTTTTCCTACCTGGGAAGCGGTGCGTGACGCTCCACTTGCGGCAGTAGTCGAAGCGATACGCACCGCCGGATTAGCCCAACAAAAAGGGCAACGCATCCAGGCTGTCTTGCGCTCGATCAGCGAACAGCGCGGTCGTCTGGAATTGGATTTCCTGAAGGAAATGGATGCCGAAGAAGCGCAGCGCTGGTTGCGCCAGTTCAAAGGGGTTGGCCCCAAAACGGCTGCAATTGTGGTGTTATTCTCGTTAAATAAGCCTGCTTTTCCGGTGGACACCCATATCCACCGTGTCACGCGTCGTTTGGGATTGATCCCCGAAACAACCTCTGCCGAACAAGCTCACCTGCTGCTCGCCAAAATTTTCGAAGCAGGGGATTACGCCTCGGCTCATCTGAACATCATCCGACTTGGCAGGGAGATCTGCCAGGCGCGCAAGCCCAAGTGTCCCATCTGTCCTCTACAAGAGGAATGTACATACTATCGGAGGCAAGCTCATTCATGAAAACAACCGAGACATCCCAAGCTCTGAACTCCCAATCTCTACCAAGAAACATAGCCAAAGGGCGGCCAGCCTGGCAATCGGTTTTGGATACCGTTTTGGTCAATCTGGAGCAATTGCAAAGTCTTCCGCTTCCGCCCGAGATCCGCTCTAAACTGGAGGCGGCGATCGAACAAGCCCGTCAATTACCTCCTTTGCTCTCCGAAGAAAGTGAGCAACTGCGGCTGGCAGCTTTATATCGCGTTTCTCACTCTCTAGGTAGCAGCCTGGATGTTGATGAAGTCTTAAACCAGGTCATGGATGCAGTCATTGACCTGAGCGGTGCCGAACGAGGCTTCTTAATGCTTCTGGATCCTGACACAGGGGAACTTCACCTGCGCGTGGCGCGCAACATGGAACACGAAACCCTGCAAAGCAAAGATGCCGTCAGCCGCACGATCACCGAAGCGGTGGTTCGCAGCGGTACGCCAATTTTGACCACCGATGCGCAGAGTGACCCGCGTTTTGCCCGTCAGGAATCGATCATGTTGCACTCTCTGCGCTCGATTATGTGCGTTCCTCTGCGTTCACGGGGCGAGTTAATCGGGGTAGTCTATGTTGATCATCGCATCAGCGCGGGGGTCTTCACCAACGAGGATTTGAATTTGCTGAACGCCTTTGCTTCTCAGGCAGCCATCGCCATCGAGAACGCGCGCCTCTATGCCCGCACCGATCAGGCTCTACAACAGCGCTTATCCGAACTGGAAACACTGACCCAAATCGACCGCGATCTCAATGCCAGCCTGGATTTCGACCGCATTATGGAAATTACCCGCTCCTGGGCATTACGGGGTACACAGGGTTTGCAAGCCTGGGTGTTGCTGATGAACAGTGACCAGAAATACCAAATCACCGCTGGCCCGCCCGAGGAATATCCGTGTAGCCTCCAAATCCCAAATTTCGATCGCGAATGGGCAGCAAAGACTATCTGGCAGGCAGGGAATCAGACCTTGCTGGCGGCGCCTATCTTTCACGGAGGCAATCTCGCCGGCATGATCGCCGTGCAAAAAAATGCTCCATTCACCGAGCAAGAAAATCTGTTCCTATCCCGTCTGGCATCCCGAGCGGCGAACGCCATCGAGAATGCCCGCCTCTATGAGGCCGTCCAGCATGCCAATCAAGAGAAGAATCGTTTTATTTCGGTCATCTCTCATGAATTGCGGATACCGATGACCTCTATTCGGGGCTATACGGATCTATTACGCCAACAGGTGGTCGGGCCTGTTAATGAACAACAGCGCAGTTTTCTGGAAACCATCCGCAATAACGTCGATCGCATGGCGGCTCTGGTGTCCGATCTTTCGGATATTTCGCGCATCGAGAGTGGACGCTTGAAACTCGAACCTCGCTGGTTGGCCCTGCCGCAACTGATCGAAGAGACCACAATGAGCTTGCGCCCCAGATTAGATGAAAAAGGACATCAACTCTATGTGGAAATCACTGCGAACCTGCCCGATATTTTTGCCGACCCGACCAGAGTGAGCCAGGTGCTTACCAACCTGCTCACCAATGCCATCAAATATACGCCCGCTGGTGGTTCGATTTGGGTGCGTGCCAGGCAGCAAGGTGAGTTCATATATGTCGAAGTGCAGGATAGCGGCATCGGCATCGCTCCCGAAGACCAGAAGCGCCTGTTCGAGCAGTTCTTCCGTTCCGAAGACCAGGCAGTGCGCGAGGAACAAGGCTGGGGGCTTGGGCTGAACGTCACCAAACAACTGGTTGAACTGATGGGTGGAACCATCGGTTTTTCCAGCCAGCCCGGAGAGGGCTCCACGTTCTGGTTTACGCTTCCCTTAGAAGGCAAAGCGCAATGAAACGCTCTTCGTCTGGCAAGCGACACCCCTTACTGATGTATCGGCGCAGCCTCGACCGGCTTTGGCCGAGCATTTTTCTGTGTGGAGCCATTTTGCTGATCAGCGGGATTTATGTGCGCTATGCGCAAACGCCCATCGAAAAGGCAGAAGCGCCCTGGTTGCTCATCTCGGGGGCATTATTGCTGATCTTAAGCTTCTTTTTCATTTTTTTACGCTACGCAGCCTATGTGCAATCCCGTTCGGATCACCTGCGCTTTGTTACGCCTTTTTTCCAGATGCGCATCTCTTATCGCCGCATCCGCTCTGCTCATCCAGCCGAGATCAATGCCCTTTTCCCACCGCAACATATCTCAGGCTCGTTGCGTTCTTTTCTCGAACCCTTCTATGGACAAACGGCGGTTGTTCTGGAATTAAACGGCTACCCCATGCCCAAACCCCTGCTGCGCCTCTTTCTGACGCCGGCGATGTTTCATCCTCAGGTCGAAGGGCTGGTGCTGCTCGTTCCGGATTGGATTGCTTTCAGCGGCGAACTGGACACGCTGCGCTCGCAATGGATGACAAACCTGAGCAGGCAGCGATCCTCTCATTCGTAACACGCAAAAGTGGATTGAAAACCGATGAGCAACCTTTGAAAACTGTCAAGATACCTTCTGCGACGGCTTTCTAGCAGGCGATTTGGTCTACAACCACCTGACATGTGCAAGCGGTTGGGTGCCTGAGCGATGGTGATCCTATCTCGCTCACTCTTTCCGCTCTTACCCAAATATCACATACTCTCTTAGAAAAGCCTCCACCGCCTGATAAAAGTGTTCGATCGTCTCGCTTTTCCGAAAACCGTGCCCTTCGCCAGGGTAAAGGTGATACACATGGGGAACATTGCGCCGCCGCAGTGATTCGACCACTGCATCGGATTGGGCACGCGGAACCACGTTATCTTCCTCTCCCTGAAAGATTGCGATTGGATCGCGAATCCGATCGACAAAGTAAATTGGTGAGCGCTGGCGATAAACCGCGGCAGCTTCGGGAAGTGGACCGAGCAGGCTATCCGAATAGCGTGCTTCAAATTTATGAGTCTCCTGGACTAGCGTGAACTGGTTGGATACGCCATACAGGCAAATGCCGGCTTTGAAGAAACCCGAAAAATCTTCGAGGGCTTTCAAGACGGTGAATCCGCCTGCGCTGCCGCCCATAATCACCAGTTTCTCCCGGTCTGCCAGACCGCGCTCGACACAGGCCTGGGCGCCACTCACCGCATCTTCAACATCGTAAATGCCCCATGAAGCGCGCAGTTTTTCCCGATATGCCCGTCCATAACCGGTTGAACCACGGTAATTTACTTCGAGGAAAGCAAAACCCCGCGTGGCAAAATACTGGGCGCGCGGGTTGAAACCATTTTTCACCTGACTGGTCGGACCGCCGTGAATGTTGACGATCAGAGGTGGTAATCCTTTCCCACCGGAAGGATGAGGTGGATAATATATGCCATAGACTGTTTCACCATCCTTTCCAGTCCATTCGATGGGTTGGGCAGGAGAATAGGACTGCGCGGGGATCTCTTCGGGGTAAGCTCGACCCCAGACCCGCGTTTTGCCAGCCTGGCTAATGGTAATGACTCTGGGAGGGATGGTTGCTGCCGAAGCAATGAAAGCCAGGATCGTCTCCCCCTGCCATTCGGTCAGACAGATTTGTCCCAGGGTGGTATAAGGGGTATCGAATTGCACCTGCGTTTCCTCTCCGCTTTCGAGGCGGATTCTTACCAGGCAATCGTGGGCATTTTGATTGCGGACAATATAAATCCAGGCGCCATCCGGGCTGAATTGATAGGTGCGCAAGCCTTGAACCCAGGCCGGCAGGGCGTGTTCCGCAGGTGCTGTGGTGAGTTGACGGTGACTGCCCGTTTGCAGGTCGTAAAGCCATAGTTGCCACCAGTTATCCCTTTCTGCGACGTACGCCAGGTAGCGCCCGTCCGGTGAGAAGAGGGGTTGAAAGATCGAGGTTTGCTCATCGCCGGCGATGGTTTCTACCTGCGCGCAACGCCAGACATCCCCCTGCTGCTGCAGCGTTGCCAGACGCAGCCAGGTGCCATCCCAGGGCATATTGGGATGATTCCATGCCACCCATGCCAGTTTATCCCCCTGAGGGTGCCAGGTGGGTTGCATATAGAAGTCTTCTCCCTGCACCAGAATTTGCGGCCAATGCCTGGCCTGAACATCTACGATGGCAATGACGTCTTTGTCCTCGTAAGTATGCACATAGACCAGCCAGTTGCCATCTGGGGAGGGTGTTGGGGCAGCTGCCTTGCCAAATGCGGGGGTGAGCGGATGGGCAACACCACCCAACAGCGATTGCCGGTAAATCCGTCCCTGAGCAGCGTCAATGAAGTAAACCCATTCTCCCCAAACGCTGAAATCCCCGCCGCCATATCCCACCTTGGCGCGCACAGAGAATTCGGCGTTCAAGTCACGGCGCCCTTCGCCGCTTAAGGGTTGCACGACAATTAACCCCCGATCCGAACGATTCTCCAACCAGAGCAAATCGCCGCACCCCGAAAAAGCCACCTCGCCAAAGGTCAGTCCGCGTCCCATGGCGCGGGGTGTCAGAGGGCTGGGAAACAATCCGTAGGGAGTTTCTTGCTCGAACATCTGTCCTCCTTTTTTATTTCTGTAAGTCTTTTCTAAAAGGTCAGTTCACCGCAGAGGATTCAGAAAAGAGAGAAAATTCTGTACGCTATGCGTCGTTGGTACTCACTTAATCAGACAATTGCCTTTGCTCAGGCGGCGCAGGGCTGCGCAGAGGCGCGAACGAGCGGCGATGCAATGGGCAGGCTCCCCAGCGCCGGATGCGTTCCAAATGGGTAGCCGTGGCATACCCTTTATGCGTTGCAAATTCGTATTGAGGATAGAGAGCATCGATCTGGGTCATCCAGCGATCGCGTTCGGTCTTGGCTAAAATGGAGGCTGCCGCAATGCTCAGGCAACGTTGATCGCCTTTGATCAGCGCTGTTTGAGGCAACGGACACTGCGGCAGACGAAAAAAGTCGATCAGAATATGCTGGGGTTCGCAAGATAGCGCCTCTAACGCCCGTAGGGCAGCCATCTGGACGGCTGGCACAATCCCAAATTGATCGATCTCTTCATTGGAAGCAAATCCTACTGCCCAGGCAAGGGCATGGGCTTTAATCAAATTGGCGTAAGATGCCCGTTCGGCTGAGTTAAGCTGTTTGGAGTCGCGCACCCCATACAGCCTGTGCGCGACGAACGGATCGGGCGGCAAACAAACTACTCCTACCGCCACCGGGCCTGCCAGGGCACCGCGCCCGGCTTCATCCATGCCGACTACCCGCTGAAGTCCTTGCTCCCATAGCTCTATCTCAAATTGCAAATCAGGCATGGCAACCTGCCCTGCTCTGGCTTTCATCGGGGAACGTGCCTCCAGTGAGAACGAATGTAGAGCAAATCCATTGCCATGCGCAGCGAATCTCGCCCAACCTGCACCTTGCTTTCCGGGTTGAAATACCATTGAATGGGCACTTCAGCGATGCGCATCCCCAGCCGGGTTGCCAGATAGAGGATTTCGACGTCGAACGTCCAGCCCTTGATGGTTTGAAGAGGGAACAAACGCTCCGCCGCTGCAGCGGTAAAGCACTTAAAGCCGCATTGCGTATCGTGAAACTGAGGCAATAACAGCAGGCGGATGAGCAGATTGAAAACCCGCCCAATCCAGTGACGCAGGTGCGGTTCATTGTAGCGTTTTGCGCCAGGGGCTTCGCGCGAGGCGATGGCGATATCCACCCCGTTGAGCCGCGGCGGTAGAAAGTGCTCGATTTCTTGAGGCGGCATCGACAAATCCGCGTCACACATCAGACGAAATTCACCTCGCGCAGCCAACATGCCGCGCTGCACCGCCAGACCTTTGCCGGCCTGTTCTTCATGCAGGACGTAGAGCCTTTTGTATTGTTGGGCAAGCGTCTGAGCTAAGGCAAGAGTCTGATCCTGACTGCCGTTTTCTACCACCCAAACCTCAGAACGATATGGCTGGGCATCCAGGTAGTTAAAAAGAGTCTCCAATGTATGCGGCAGGCGATGCTCTTCGTTATGGGCAGGAATGATGACCGAGAGATAGGGTGAGTTCAATGGGTCACCTGGTTATGTTAGCCTGAGAATGGCAAAAAGAGGGTATAGAAAAAGGCGAGGGGAAGGGAAGATGTTGCCAACAAGGCTACCTTAGACCGATTTCGCCAAAGGATCAACCTGCGCAGGATGAGCATACGATAAGGGTCATGGTTCACCAATTCATCCCCTCACACAATGGGCCCGGCAGGATTCGAACCTGCGACCAAACGGTTATGAGCCGTCCGCTCTGCCGCTGAGCTACGGGCCCTTTTTCGGGACGGACAGAGACTGGAGGGTGCAGTGGGTTAAGGAGTTTTTTGCAGAGCGGGCGACGGGATTCGAACCCGCGAATGTCAGCTTGGAAGGCTGATGCCTTACCACTTGGCGACGCCCGCTAAATCTGGGGGTTATTAACCGTTTTGACCGCCGTATACAGCCAGTTATTATTTTCCTGCAGCTTGCCACTCGCAAACGTGGCTGCTCACCGGGCAAAAGAATCAAGCCTGGACGTATTATAGGGCGATTGTCGTGTTGTGACAAGGGTTTTGCGGGCTTTTTTCTTGATCTGGAGAGTGGCTGGTTCAGGATGAAACAGAAAGCATAAGTTGTAATTTTTTGACCTTATCGTTTTGCCACAAGAGCCATCACGATTTTTCAAAACAAAACCTTTGAATCACCCAACGCTCCCCCAATAAAACCTCCTGCCTGCAGAGGGAGAAGCGTTCTTCATCGGGTAAAATACAAGGGGAGAGGAGAGCCATGCAACTTTTGAAGTATGCAATCATCGGAGCAGGCAATATCGGTAAAATTCTGGCTTTTCGCTTGCGTACGGCAGGCCCGTCGGCGGCGCTGCTGCGCCGGGCGTTTTCAGGGGAATTATGATGGGCGCGGCGTTCGAAAAGCATCAGCGGCGTTCGATCCGCCTGGCGGGTTACGATTATGCGCAGGCCGGTGCATATTTTATGACCATCTGCACACATGAGCGCGAATGTTTGTTTGGGGAGGTGGTGGAGGGGGAAATGCGGTTAAGTGAATATGGGGCAATCGTACGGGAGGAATGGTTCCGATCGGCGGTCATCCGGGCCGAAATCGAATTGTTCGATGATGAATTTGTGGTCATGCCGAATCACATTCACGGCATCGTGTGGATTGTGGATTCCGTAGGGGCGACCGGCCATGTAGGGGCGACCGGCCATGTAGGGGCGACCGGCCATGTAGGGGCGACCGGCCATGTAGGGGCGACCGGCCATGTAGGGGCGACCGGCCGGTCGCCCCTACACAATACCCCCCATGGGCCTGCCCCACGATCATTATCGTCATTCGTCGCCGGGTTCAAATCCGCCGTCACCAAACGCATCAACGAACAGCGTGGCACGCCGGGCGCGCCGGTCTGGCAACGCAATTATTACGAACACATCATCCGCAACGACGATTCCTTGAACCGCATTCGCGCATATATCATGACCAATCCCATTAACTGGGACAGGGACAAGGAAAACCCCTATGGCAAGAGGTAATAACAAACACAACAACGGCCGTCGCCACACCACACCGCAGTCTTTAAACAGTGCCATCAAATCCATCTGCGATATCATGTGCCGCTCCAACTGCGCCGGCGCGCTGCAATACGTGCCGGAACTGACCTGGATTCTATTCCTGCGCATCCTGGACGAACGGGAGGCTCACGAGGCCGAGGCGGCCGAGGCCGTCGGCGCAGTGTTCACCCCATCTCTGGAAGCACCTTACCGTTGGCGCGATTGGGCTGCCCCGGACGCGCTGAAGAGAAGAGCCCTTGAGAGCAGCGCGCTGGGGGCATTCTTCCATTTTGTCAACAATGAGTTGATTCCGCATCTCAAGTTCCTCAAGGAGCAACCCAACGTCACGCCAGAAGGTCATCAGTGAGATTTTTTCGGCATCGAGCGCACGCGCATCGACACCGAGCGCAACCTGCTCGATGTGCTCAATAAGGTCAACGAAATCAGTTCCGAATCGGTCGACCCAACGCACGTCTTTACTCTATCGCAGGTGTATGAGGGGCTGCTCCTGAAAATGAGTGAAAAGGGCAACGACGGCGGTCAATTCTTTACCCCGCGCGAGGTTATCCGCGCCATGGTGCGGGTTATTGACCCCAAAATCGGGGAGACAGTCTATGACCCTGGCTGCGGAACGGGCAGCTTCCTCGCCCAGGCATACGAGCACATGGCTGGCCTCCACCATGAAAAAATTTCCGCGCCAGAGCAGTTGCATACTCTCAAGCGCCACACCTTCTATGGCCGCAAGAAGGATAACACCATTTCTCCCATTGCCTCGGCGAACCTGATATTGCATGGCATTGACGAGCCGAATATCTGGCACGGTAACACGCTCACTGGCACGGAAATCTATGGCGGGCTGTTTCAGGACGCGCCAACTCTGTATGAGATACCAAAACTATCAATCTGGTCATCTTCCTGCTGCTTTCCTTAGCGGCAGGCATCGCCTTTGACTGGATATATCCAGCCGCCGCCAAAATTAAAGTAGTGAACGATGAGCTGCCTTTCTGGCACAGATTCTCAAAGGATATATGCAATGAACGCAGCCATTCAGGTTGAAGGATTGACCAAAGTGTTCACCCTGCCGGGTCGCCAGCCTCTGCGCGCCGTGGATGGGATTGACTTCACCGTCCAGGAGGGCGAGGTCTTCGGCTTCCTCGGACCCAACGGGGCAGGCAAGACCACCACCATCCGCATGTTGACCGGTCTCTCGCGTCCCAGCGCGGGCAAAGCGCAGGTGCTGGGGCTGGACCTGGCTACCGATCTGCCGCGCCTCAGGAAATGCATCGGCGTTGTGCCAGAGGCTTCCAACCTGTATGATGAACTGAGCGCCTTCGACAACCTGGTCTTCGCCATGCAGTTATACGGCGTGCCGCGCAACGAGCGCAAGCCGCGCGCCGAAGCGCTGCTGGAACGCTTCCGCCTGAGCGAAAAGCGCGATTTGCCCTTTTCCAGACTCTCGCGCGGTATGAAGCGCGCTCTGACCATCGCCGCCGCCCTGGCACACCGCCCGCCCCTGATCTTCCTGGATGAACCTACCACCGGGCTGGACGTGATGAGCGCCCGCAGCCTGCGTCAGATGATTTCCGGGCTCAGGGACGAGGGCGTGACCGTCTTCCTGACCACCCACTACCTGGAGGAAGCCGAACGCCTGTGCGACCGCATTGCGATCATCGTCCAGGGGCGGATCGTTGCCCTCGATACGGTCACCGGGCTCAGAGGCGGGACAAAGCGCAAGACCATTGTCGAGGTGACGCTGGAAGGCGCCGCCGGTCAGCCCGAAAAGCGCCGTCTCGAATGCGATGAGGATGTCGCGGCCGCGGTGCGGCGGCTGCTAGACGAAAGCGGCGGACGGCGCGTGCTTGCGGTGGAAACCCTGCGCCCCTCGCTCGAAGAGGTTTTCGTCGAACTGACCGGTTTGAGCGCCGAGGTCATGCTTGCCGAGAAAGGCGGCAAAGGAGGAGGCAATGCTCATGGATGACCTGCGCGGCCTGTTCTATATAGCCCTGAAAGATCTGAAGGCTTACTATTTCAAGCCGCCCAATATCAGTTGGGGCATCCTGTTTCCGTTTACCTTCATCCTTGCCTTCGCCATCCGCAACCCCGGCGACCTGCGCGCCCTCGTGCCGGGCTTGCTGGCGCTGACGGTGCTGTTCGGCACGAGTTCGATGGAGGCAATCGTCATCGTCTTTGAGCGGCGCATTGGCGCGCTGGAACGGCTGCTGCTTGCCCCCATCCGACTGCCGGCTTTACTGGCGGGAAAACTGCTCGGCGGCATGGTCTTTGGTCTGACGGTGACGCTGGTGGTGCTGTGCATTGCGCTGGCGGTCTTCGGGTGGCGCGGCGTGAACTGGCTGTTGTTGGCGCTGGCGCTCCTGCTCTCGGCGACGGCATTTTCCGCCCTGGGCGCGTTCGTCTCGGTGGCGGTCAGGGAGGTCTTCGAGGCGCAGACGCTGGCGAACTTCATCCGCTTCCCGATGATGTTCCTGGGCGGGGTGTTCGTGCCGCTGGAATCCCTGCCCCGCTGGCTGCAGGTGATGGCGCGCCTTTTACCGCTGACCTATTCGGTCGAAGCCCTGCGCGCCGCCCTTTCGGGTGGGGCGTGGGCAACCGCCTGGCTCGACCTGGGTGCGCTGGCGGCGTTCAGCCTGGTTCTATTTGGATTGGCTGTCCACACGCTGGCGCGGCGCATCGAGTGAAGGGAGAGTCACAGGTTGAGCGCCAGGGGGTGAGGACACTGAAGCCAATCGGAAAAGCGCACTGCGGAGTGACGTGCTATAATTTCAGTGCTCCCGTTTATTACGACGCCACACCCTTGCCGTTTGCTGCGCCAGAGCGACTGTTCCACCTAAGGTATAGCGCATGAGCGAGACAAAGACAAAATTGCAACAATTGCTTCGAGAGCTTTACCGATTCGACCTGGCTGACCTGGACTGCGGCATATACCGCAAGATGAACTACACACGCCGGGCTATCGAGCGCTGGACTGTGGATTTGCCCGAATCCTTGAGCGATCTCATTGGGCTAGACATAGAAACACGCAGGGTATTCACACAAAGACACAAAGACACGGATAAAAATCTTGGTGTCTCCGTGTCTCCGTGTGAGGTCCGATACCTGCTCGGCCTGGATGTGGAGACGCGGCAAGTTTCCACACAGAGACGCAAAGACACGGAGAAAAATCTTGGTGTCTCCGCCATAGGAGCCGGAGGAAACCAATGAACGAAAACGAGATTGGCTCTCTCGTTGTAGATACCGCAGTGCAATTGCACATGGCTTTAGGCCCCGGACTGCTGGAAAGCGTCTATGAGGTCCTGCTCGCCCACAGGCTGCAACAAGCCGGTTTGAGCGTAGCGCGACAGGTTCCTATCCCCATTGAGTTCGACGGCATCCGCTTCGACGAAGGCTTTCGCGCTGACATCATCGTTGAAAATAAAGTCATCATTGAGCTGAAATCTGTAGAAACGATCCACAAAGCTCACCAGAAGCAAGTGTTGACCTATCTCAAATTGACCCAGATGAAACTCGGTTACTTGCTCAATTTTGGGGCGCCGGTGATGAAAGATGGCATCTTTCGTATCATCAATGGCAAAATCGTTTAATGCTCACACAGAGACACAAAGACACAGACAAAAATCTTGGTGACTCTGTGTCTCCGTGTGAAACAACAAGGAATTCCCACGACCAACGGCATACAAGCTCGCCCACCTGACACGCTTCAAACACGGACGTGCCGGGCCGATTAACCTGCACAAGAGGTAAGTTTCATTCAATCACCCGAGTGGCGGCGCGGCGCAGGCGATCGCGAATCGCCAGGCCCAAACCGACTGCCACAGCCTCGCGCGCCAGGATGACCTCCACTCCCTGCCCGTCCAGAGTCCGCAAACCTTGATACAGGCGCTTTGCTACCTGCTCCACCTGCGCTTCACTGCCTAAGGAGTAAATGATCACACCCGCCTCGGTAAAGGATGACCGATCTTCCTCACCGATCAATACCCCCACCCGCCGCCCACTGTGGGACAGTTGGGTTGCCATTTCGCTCATCCGCTGAATCGTTCTCTCTCTTGCGCCGCGGAAGAGCCATAATTCGGCGCGGGGAGCATAATGCTTTGCCAGCAAGCCAGGAGAGCGTTGCGGAAGCGCTTCTTTTACGCTTTGCTCCTGGTACACCACTTCGCCGATCTCCGCCTGTAACGCCTCCAGAGAGACCCCGCCCGGACGCAAAAGGTGAGGTGGGGAGACGCTGATATCCAGCACTGTCGACTCAACCCCAATCAGGGTCGGACCGCCGTCCAGAAGCCCTTCGATCCTGCCCTCCAGGTCATCCAGGACATGTTGAGCAGTGGTCGGGCTGACATGCCCAAAGCGGTTGGCTGAAGGCGCGACAATCGGCACTCCACTGGCACGTAACAGCCCCAGCGCAACCGCATGATCCGGCACCCGCACCGCCACGGTGGGTAAACCGGCGGTGATTTCATCGAACACGCTGGCTTGTTTAGGCAACACTAAAGTGAGCGGACCTGGCCAGAAACGTTCGGCAAGCCGTTCGGCAAGAGGCGGAATTTGCTGCGCCACCTGGGGGAGTAGATCAGCCGCAGCCAGATGGACAATCAAAGGGTCCTGAGCAGGACGCCCTTTGGCCAGGAATATGCGCCGCACCGCTGCCTGATTCAGCGCATTGGCGCCCAGGCCATACACCGTCTCGGTGGGGAAAGCCACCAGTTGACCGGCGAGAATAGCCTGGGCGGCCTCGGCGAGAACAGCGGGGTCCGGTGTGTGAGGATCGACCTGCCAGACTCGGGTTTGCATTCACGTTCCTATTCCAGGCTGCCGATCTCCTTCTCCACCTCATCCAGAATTTCACCCCGTTTGACCAGCTCTTTCATGGTGTTGTGATCGGGATACAGCGGGCGGTCTTCGTCGAGGTGGGCAACATAGCGCCGAATCACCTGGCGGGCTTTCTGCACGCCGCGCCCGGGTTGAAAATCGCGGAAATCTAAAGCCTGAGCAGCCGCCATAAACTCAATGCCCAAAACGCCGTAGGCGTTATCGAGGATTTGCTGATTCTTCAGCGCGGTGTTCATGCCCATCGAGACAAAATCCTCCTGATCGGCAGCCGCCGGGATAGACTGAATGGAGGCCGGCATGGAGAGAATGCGCTGTTCGACGATCAGCATATCGGCTGTGTACTGGCTGAGCATCATGCCGGAGAACATGCCGGCGCCCTTGGTCAGGAAGGCCGGTAAACCCACGCTCAAAGCCGGGTTGGTCAGGCGGTTCAGCCGCCGTTCGGAGAGCACGCAAACCATGGTGATCGCTGCCCCAGCCAGATCCATCGGGAGAGATACCGGCGAGCCCTGAAAGTTTGCGCCGGTCAGGGTGAGTTTGTATTCGGGTAAGAAGATCGGGTTATCGCCCACACCGTTCAGTTCAATCTCTACCTGCTGGCGGGCAAAGGCAATCGCATCGTGCGCCGCGCCGATAACCTGCGGCGATGAACGCATCGAATAGGCATCCTGGACTTTGGTTTTCATCTTGCCGGTGGTCAAATCCGAACCCTCGATGCATTTCATGATCGCTTTGGCACTGCGGATGGCACCTGGGAAGCCGCGTAACTGGTGCAAGCGGACATCATAGGGCTTCAGATTGGCAAGCAAAGCCTCCAGGCTCATGGCACAGGCGATCTCGGCCTGTTTTAGCCAGCGATTCATATCATAGAGCTGCAAAGCGCTCATTGCCGTCAAGAGATTCGAGCCGTTAATCGCTGCCAGTCCATCGCGGGCCTGTAAATCCGGGATCGGAATCCCGGCGCGTTCCATCGCCACTTTGCCCGGTAAGCGCTCGCCCTGATACCAGGCCTCGCCCTCGCCCATGAGCAACAGAGCCATCTGCGCCATCGGCGCCAGGTCACCACATGCGCCCACCGAGCCTTTCTGACAGACGACCGGAGTGACTCCCTTATTGAGCATTTCCACCATCGTCAGGGTAATTTCTGGCCGACAACCCGAGTTGCCGTGCGCATGAACGTTGATGCGGCTCGCCAGAGCGGCACGCACCTGTTCGATCGGCACCGGCTCGCCGATCCCGGCCGCGTGGTTGTAGATCAAATAACGCTGGAATTGCATCACCTGTTCATCGGTCAGGACAACCTCGGAGAATTCCCCAATGCCCGTGTTGATTCCGTACATAATCTCATGGGCGCGGATTTTTTCTTCCAGCATTTCGCGACAGGCTTTGATGCGTTCCAGTGCAGCGGGATGCAATTCCACCTTCTCGCCATCCCGGGCGATGCGCACCAGCTTTTCAATTGTCAGACCAGAACCGTCGAGAACGATTGTCATGTCCTACTCCTCTTTTGGAATGAAAATTTAGCCCACTAAAGTTTGGAATCGATCACCAACCGCATTATATCCCGAAGGTTGCGAAGTGGGCATTAGAATAATCACATTATGGGGAGATAATCCAGCGAGAGAGCCTTCGCTCTTCGTGGAAGAGAGGCCAGAGAGCGCCGCGAATGCCTGCCTTGCTCTCTGACAGACGGATGAGAGGTGCGGAAACCACCCCTGATAGCGAGACGGAGGAAAACGATTATCGGGACGCAGTGGGTGAGGAAGGAATCCGCACCCTCGCCCGTACATCCAAAGCTGCTGCTCCTTTGCCTGTCTCCAATACTCTCAACGGATTGATTTCGATTTCCTCGATTTGAGGAAAATCGGCAGCTAATTGAGCAATGCGCCTGAGGACATCGATCACTGCCGGTCGGTCGGCGGGTGGCAAGTTGCGATATCCGTTCAGCTTGCGTCCTGCCCAGGTTGTCTGCAGCAGATGTTCGATCTCATAGTCACTGATCGGCGCCAGAGCAAAGCCTACATCTTGCAGGGCTTCCACCTCCACACCGCCTGAGCCAAACATGACCAGAGCGCCAAACTGTTCATCTTGCGTTGCTCCGACGATCACCTCTTGTCCGGGCGGGATCATCCGCTGCACATACACCCCCTGAACTTCTGCCATGGGATGAGCCTGACGGACATTTTGCAAGATCACTTCAAAGCCTTGAGCGACGGCTTCGGCATCTGGCAGGTTGAGCAGAACGCCGCCGATATCTGACTTGTGGGCAATGGTCGAGGAGGCAACCTTAAGGGCGACCGGGAAACCAACCTGTTCTGCCAGTTGCACCGCTTCTTGCGCGGTTTTCGCCAGACGGATGGCTAAGGTCGGTACACCATACGCTTCCAGGATTTGATTGATCAATTCTGCCGGCAGAGAGACCGGGTTGCCAAGGGCAATGGCGCTTTCCAGATAAGGTTGCAGCAAGCGCCTGACCAGTTCCCGATCCACATCTTCCAGCGGTTGAGGTTCTGCAGTGGGTCGAGCCAGGAAATCAGCTCGCTGGGCTAAAATCGCCAGCGCCGAAGCAGCCCGTTCGGGGAAACGATATTCGGGGATCCGGGCAGCTCGAAAGTGCTCAATCGCTTCCTGAATCAGTCGGTCGCCCATCAAAGTGATGGCCACCGGTTTATCGGAGTTGTAAATCACCGGGATCAGGGCTTTTGCCACCGCGCCGGCGGTCTGCATCGGCAAGGGCGGGATGATCACCAAAGCGCCATGCACGCCTTCATCCGCAAGCATCGCCTGAAGACAGGCGGCATACTGTTCCGGGGTAGCCGTGGCGAGCATGTCCACCGGGTTATGGAAACTGGCTGCGGCCGGCAAGATTTCCTTCAAACGGGTGATCGTCTCGGGCTTCAGATCGGCTAACTGCATGCCGTTGATCTCCAGCGCATCGGCAGCCGTCACACCGGGTCCGCCGGCACTGGTCAGGATGGCGATCGAACGTCCTTTGGGCAAAGGAGACCAGGCAAGCGCCCTTGCCCAGTCGAACATCTCTTCACTGGTTTCGGCGCGAATCACCCCTGCCCGCCAGAAGGCTGCGCTGAAGGCGCTCTCGCGTCCGGCCAGAGCACCGGTGTGTGAAGCCACGGCGCGCTGACCGCTGGCAAAGCGCCCTACTTTGAGGGCTACAATGGGTTTAACGCGCGAAACCTTCGCTGCCTCGCGGACAAAGCGTCGTCCGTCCCGCACGCCCTCCAGGTAGAGAGTCAGCACGCGCGTATGGATGTCGAGTGCCAGGGGCGCCAGAACATCGGTCTCGCAGATATCTGCCTGGTTGCCCAGACTGATCAGGTGAGAAAGACCTAAATCTTGACCCCGCGCCCAATCCACCACGGCAGCCATGATCGCGCCCGAATGGGAAATAAAGGCGACATCGCCTGGGCGCGGCGGTGGAGGTGGCAGGAAGGTCGCATCCAGCGGCAAATGGGTGTCCATGATGCCGATGCAGTTTGGGCCCAGCAAGCGGATGAAGTACTTGCGGGCGATCGCCACGCATTCCTCTTCCAGGGCAGCGCCTGCCTCACCGGTCTCGCGAAAACCGCCGGCGCCAATGATCGCCGCACTGATGCCTCGTCGTCCACAGTCGCGCAGCAAGCCTGGGATCGAAGGCGCCGGCACCAGCAGAATGGCCAAATCAACCGGCTCTGGCACCTCGAGAATGTTGGTATAGACTTTGCGCCCCAACAGGGTACCACCCTTGGGGTTGACGAAATGGAGAGCGCCGGGATAGTTACTCTGTACCAGATTGCGGGCGAGAGCGTACCCCAGCTTATTCGGGTCGGCGCTGGCGCCGATCAGGGCGATGCCCTGCGGGTTGAAGAAGGGGGTGAGAGATGGATCTACACGGATTTCATCGTTCATCGCTTCCTCCTGAGCGCGGTTGTCCTGAAGTGAGCACACCTGGCATGGTCAGATGATGATGGCAAGCAAACCTCACCAGGTCTCTCGGCTAAAAAATCGGCGGAACCCAAAATTTTCCGTACGACAAAAATGAAAGCGCCAGACAGACCAGAAATAGCAAGATAGAAAAGGCGATTAAGATTTTATCACGCAAACGGTATTGCAGGGTCTCCAGCCAGACGCGCGGCCCAACTCCAAAGGCGCGCAAATCCATGGCGTCAATAATGTCCTCGCTGGCAATGATGGCGTGAATGGTCACCGGCACGATCAGGGGAGCCATCTTGCGCACTTGTGCGATCAACCCACCGCGAATCTTTTCCAGTTCATACCCCCGTGCCCGTTGCGCATCCAACGTCAGTTGAAAGTCGCGCCCGAAGGTGGGAATAAAACGCATGGTCAGGTCAATGGCATAGGCGATCTTATCCGGCAAGCCCAGACCACGAAAGGTAATCCCATAATGAGCCGGGTTGATGGTATAGGGGATGACAATGGTCATGCACGCCAGGCTGAAGACGCGTAACAACTGGCTGATGGCAAAAAACGTGCGTTCCCAGGTAATTTGAATGGTGGGTTGCCAGCCAAAAATCGACAGAGGGAAGACCAGCTTACGAATCAGGTGTTCCTGGCGATACACTTCAATCCCTCCGCGCCCGGTCAGAAAGGTGAGAAAGGCAAAGAAGGTAATAAAGGCAAAGATAAACAGCAACGGACGGCGCATTTCGCGCCAGGTAACTCCGGAGGTCAATAATACAATCAAAGCAATTAGGGCAAAAAAGGCTAAAAAGCGCATGTCCCAGAAGAGCAAAGTCGAAGCCAGAAAGCAGGCATAAAAGATAAACCAGGCGCGCGGGTCGAACCACTGCACCAACGAACGCCGTTCCCGATACCGCCAGGCTACCAGCATCTGGCTCCTCCGTATCCCCCGCACGTTGGGAGAGAGGAGTCGGGGGTGAGGGCCTCCCCTCGCCCTATGGGAGAGGGGTTGGGGGTGAGGGCATTCCCCCCTCGCCCCATGGGAGAGGGGCTGGGGATGAGGGTCTCCCCTCGCCCCATGGGAGAGGGGTCGGGGGTGAGGGCAAAAAGCGAGGCGTGGTGAATATCCCTCACCCTAACCCTCTCCCTAAGGGAGAGGGAATCCATCTCCTTTTTCACCGCCCTGCCTGTCTTTGAACAGAAGTGTAAGCCGCCACCAGAATCGGCACCAGAATCGCAGCAAAGATCAGGTTTGGCCCGGCAGCCGGCAAAAATTCGCCGACAATCGCAACCGCAAACGGAAAGCCATTAATCCAGATGTCCGAGATGGCTGCAAAACCGATCCCCAGCAGATTGCCCAACATACTCCAGGTTACGGCGGCAGCAACATCCTCATTGGACGCAAACAAATACCGCACTGCCACCACCAGGATTAACCCGATTATGGCCGATAATCCGGCAAACAGGGAAATCTGCTGGTCGCCAAAAATACCCTCATCGGGGGCAAAATAGAGCATATTCGGCACATTGCGGTTGATCAAGAAAATCACGGTTGCCAGGACTGCCAGCACAACGCTGATGATCAAAACCGTGTTCATGCTTTTCTTTTTATCGGGGAAGAGGGCGACCATGCCGGCGATCAAGCCGACCAGGCCGTTGCCGATGCTCCATTGCGGCGATAAGCCGAAGCCGGTCAAGGCGTCACCGAACATATTGCCCACTGCGCCGGTGAAGAAGCCAACGACCGGGCCAAAGGCATAGCCAAAAAACATGGGAATGGCGATCGCCGGACGCAAGGCTACCTGGCTGACCGATGGCACCACAAAGACCGTCCCATTGAACAGGTAAGAAAAGATCGCATAGAGAGCAGCGCCGATTGCCATGTAAACCACCTGGCGAGTGCCGATTTCCCAGATTTTATTCTCACGCGTCAGCCAGTAGATCACGATGGCGACCAATAAACCAATAATCACGAAAACAAAGCGCAACAGCGGGTTTTCGCCGGTCTGCAGGCGCTCGATGCCTAAAATGTTCCCCCCGACATAAACCAACAATAGAAAGATAGCAAGAATGACGACCAGAGCAATGGTCAAATAAGTCAAACGGCGGTCCATACGTTTCTCCTTTCTGAACAAGAATAGACCAAAAAATTCAGGTTTTCTCTCCTTCCGCTCATGACCACGAGGAAGGAAGGTGAGCAAGCGCTTCGGCGCGCAAGAATTTACCGCTGGTCGGCAGCATCTCCAGATTCAACTGCAGCAACGAGGTGGGCACCAGCCGCCAGTTGCGCAATTGCTCCAAATCTTTGAGCACCTCTTGCGGCCTGCCATCCGCAACCAGACGACCATCCGACATCAGCGCAATCCGATTGGCATAGATGATGGCGAGATCGATATCATGGGTAATGAACAAGATGGCTTCGATATTTGGCAACTGGACGATGGCATCCATGAACTCCATGTAATTCTGATAATCCTGACCGGCCGTTGGTTCATCCATAATCAAAATGCGCGAGCGCATGGCAAGCACAGCGGCAATACTCACCCGTTTCTGCTGTCCAAAGGAGAGCGACAGCGGCGGCTCTTTCTCCCTGCCAGAGAGATTGACGATTTCCAGGGCTTCCATCACCTCCTTATCAATTTGCGATTGAGGATGATCGAGATTGCGCGGCCCGAAAGCCAGTTCCTCATACACGGTTGGGGCAAACAACATGTGGCTGGGGCTTTGAAAGACGTAGCCCAATGTCCGGGCAATCTCGGCTACACTGAGATGGCGCGTATCCACGCCATTGATCAACACCTTTCCAGAAGTCGGTTTGAGCAAACCGATGGCGTGTTTCACCAGGGTTGTTTTCCCGGCGCCGTTGGCACCCAGGATCGCAATCACATCGCCGCGGTGAATCTCGAAATTGATGTCCTGCAAAACGTTCGGTTTGGTCTCATAGCCAAAAGAAACTCGCTCAAAGCGCACCAGCGGGGCCTGTTCGGTTGTCCGCCTCTCTGCCTGAACCGAGGGCAGGACCTGAAGGATGGGCGGTGCAGGAGCGTGACGGGCGCGTTTCATGATTTCCGTGGCGGGCAGTTTGATCTCGCGATAGTTGACTACCTGGTATAACCCCTCAACACCTCCCAGGTAACGGATCTGCCCTTCTTCCATTAACAGAACTCGATCGGGATGGATTTTTAGCACATCTTCCACGCGATGTTCGACCATCAGCACGCACATGCCCTCATCCACCATCTGGCGGACAATGCGCAGGGTCTCCTGCGCGCTGGCGGGATCCAGGCTGGCAAGCGGCTCATCGAGCAGGAGAATTTTCGGGCGCATCGCCAATACCCCTGCCAGCGCCACTTTCTGCTTTTCGCCGCCGGACAGATTGAACGTTTCGCGATCGCGCAAATGCTGGATCCCCAGATAGGTCAGCGCTTCATCGATGCGCTGGATGATTTCCTGGCGAGGTAAACCAAGGTTCTCCAACCCAAAAGCCACCTCATTGCGCACGCGTGTGCCCAGAATCTGGCGCTCCGGGTCTTGCAAAACGGTGCCGACGATTTGGGAAATGCGTGCCAGCGACAGGTTGGCAATGGCTTTCCCATCGAGCAGAATTTCACCGCTCAGTTCCCCCTTGTAACTGCGTGGGATCAAGCCATTCAGACAGCGGATGAGGGTGGTTTTCCCACAGCCGCTGGCTCCGGCAATGAGAAGTAATTCCCCGGCATATGCTTCAAAGGTAATGTCCCGCAGGGCAGGTTCAGGTCGCTCGCGGTAACGAAAGGTTAAGTCACGAACCCAAACGGAAGGCTGTGGCATCACCACCTTGCCTTATTCAAAAAACACCTCCACGCCATCGCCCACCTGTACCCCCAGGCGCCGGGCGGCATTGCCGTTGACTTCGCAAACCAGCAGGTGGTCGCTACTCCCAAAAAGGCTGACCAGCGTGCCGGGCATACGCTCGCCAAAGGTTTTGACAAACTCCCTCACCACGCTTGCGCCGATGTGCACCTCGCGCACGTGCTTGTCCTGGATATCAGAACGCAGGATGTTGGTATAGATGTTTCCAAAATGATCAATGTGGGTCACCTCACCGCGCAGGCCATTGGGAAGCGGAAGCGGTTTGGCGAAACGCAGGCGCACAATCTCGGCAATGGGTTCACCCAATCTGTCGAGGGGTACGCCGTTGGCAAGATGCGCCGCCACCGGCGCAAAGATATCCCGTCCATGAAAGACAAAGCTGACCCTGGGCAACCAATACTCGGAGCGGGTGAGGTGGACAAATTCAGTGGAATCGCCCCGCCCCTCGTGATATTCTACCAGAGCGGTAAAAACGCCGTTGTCAGGCCCGACCACGAAGTGCTCACCCAATCTTCCGGCAATCGGACGCCGCTCTGTGCCTACCCCAGGGTCAACGACGACGACATGGATGGTGGCAGGAGGATAATAAGGGGCAGCGCGGCGAATCAACTGGGCTGCCTGCTGAATATTTTGAGGCTCCACGAGATGGGTAATATCAGCGATCTGGGCGTGCGGGGCAAGGCTCCAGATCACCCCTTTCATTGCCCCGACATGGCTGTCTTTGAGACCGAAATCGGTTGTCAAGGTGATGATGGGCATATCTCGCCTTTCTGCGTAGAGACCAGCAACCAAACCGACTGGATATTCACCAAGAGAGAAAACCTATCCGTCAAACTGCCTGCCCTCACTCTCTGTTAATTGTAACAGAAATCCCCCTCAGATGGTTCGTTTCCAGGCGTGCTGAGATTGGCGGTGATCTGGCTCTCTGAGAGAACCCCGCGAAGACTGCTGGCGAGATGGATTCAGGCTGGATTAGCCCGCGTGGTTAACCCATTGTGCAACGGTGACGCCTCGAAGTTTTGACTACTCCGTCCATTAAGTTTCAGGGGGCGAACGGGCAGGCGCCAGTATAGAGGGACAGGCAAAGACAGCGACAATCCATATATCAGGTATTTTTATTGCAATAGGGGACTTGACAAAATATTTATAATGGATAAAATTATTTTTAGTTTTAACTAAAAATAATTTTAGGCTATATTAATGAGAATCAAACTGGATAGCAAGGCGTTTGAAGATTACCTCAAGATCATCTACGACCTGTCCCAATCCAACAAGCGCGTTTCCACGCAACAGATTGCAGACAGGCTCAAGATCGCCCCTGCCTCGGTGACCGGCATGTTGAAACGAATGGCAGCTAACAAACCCCCGCTGGTCGACTACCGCAAACATCAGGGAGTAAAGTTGACCCTCGAAGGTAAACAGGCTGCCCTGGAGGTCATCCGCCACCATCGCTTATTGGAGACGTATCTGGTTGCCAGGTTAGGCTATACCTGGGATACCGTTCACGATGAAGCATGCCAGTTAGAACATGTGATCAGCGAAGAATTTGAAGAACGCATCGCCGCCCTGTTGGGAGATCCAAAATTCGATCCTCATGGCGAACCGATCCCTGCCGCCGATCTGTCGATGCCGCCGCAAGTTACCACCCGGCTTTCAACGCTCAAACCCCATCAATCGGCGCGCATCGCCAGGGTTTCGGCGACAAACTCCGAGTTGTTACGCTACCTTGGAGCGTTGGGCCTTATGCCCGGCACCACGGTTGATATTCTGAACGTCTCGCCTTTTGATGGGAATATCACGTTGATTATTGAGGGTATCCGCGAGGCACCTCATGTGTTGGGCAATGCCATCACCGACAAAATTTTTGTAGAGCAAATTGAAGATCGAGTGAACCACATCGATAGGATACAACCATGAACATTGTGATCATCATTCTTGTATGTTTGACCTTGATCTATCTTTTCTTCCCTACTTATGGGGGTTTGGCTCGCTATAAAAAATGGCAAGAAAAGCGGCAGAGAGAACTGGTTGAGGATGCCCTGAAATACTTGCTTGATCAAGAACAGCAGGGTCATCATTCAACTGTGCAGTCGCTTGGAACGGCGCTGAGAATCAACCCTCGTAAAGCGATTGCGTTGGTAGACAACATGCTACGACAGCAGTTGATCGAAAGATTGGCTGACGGCCTTCATCTGACTGCCGAGGGCGAACGGTGGGCGCTACACGTGCTACGGGCACATCGCCTGTGGGAGCGATACTTAGCAGATGAAGCCCAGATGCGGCTCACGAAAATCCACCGTGAAGCTCACCGCCGCGAACACACTCTCACCACCGCCGAGCTGGATAGCCTGGAAGCCGCCCTGGGTCACCCGACAATTGACCCTCATGGAGACCCCATTCCGGGGCGCGATGGGCATATCCGAGCCCTGGAAGCCATTCCTCTGACTTCCCTGGAAGCCGACCGACTGGCGCGCATCGTTCACCTTGAAGATGAGCCTACGGTCGCCTATGAACAGGTTTTAGCCGCAGGTCTGGCATTAGGACAGATCGTGCGCATCATTGAAAAAACACCAGTCCGTTTTGTCCTAAGTGATGGTGAACACGAGTACCGCCTGGCTCCCAGTGTTGCAGCGAACGTTCAGGTTGCACCGCTCAAAGACCCACCGCTTCCAAGACAAGAAACGATGGCTCTATCCGAACTGCCATTGAGGCAGGAGGCAGAAATTGTCTACCTGGATGAAAGTGTTCAAGGGTTGACCCGCCGGCGGTTTTTAGACTTGGGTCTTACACCAGGCGCAGTCATCAGTCCAGAATTGGATAATTTCTTTGGAGATCCGAGAGGCTACCGTGTGCGCGGAACACTGATCGCCCTGCGCAAGGAACAGGCACAAAAAATCAAAGTGAAAAGGCTTGATCCCGCTCCTCAAAGCCAATAGCGGAGGATGATATGACAGAAAAACCAGTTATCTCAACACCTGCAGAACCTTGCGCCGGTTGCCCGGCGTATGCCCAGTTGGAACAAATGGGCATAAAAATGGACGGGTTTGAACGAGTTGTAGCCCTGGCAGGCAACCCCAATACAGGCAAATCCACCCTATTCAATTCCTTGACCGGCTTAAAACAACATGTGGGCAACTGGCCTGGCAAGACGGTCACTCGCGCCGAGGGGGGATATAAGTTTAATGGGGTGCGTTACAAATTGGTGGATTTGCCGGGAACATACTCCCTGCTTTCTGCCAGCCAGGATGAAGAGGTAGCCCGCGACTTTCTGCTCTTTGGGAATCCCGATGCGACGATCGTCGTTACCGACGCTACCGCCTTAGAGCGCAACTTGAATCTGGTTCTGCAAGTGATGGAGATCACCGACCGGGTGATTGTGGCAGTCAACCTCATGGATGAGGCGCGGCGCAAAGGGCTGGAAGTTGATACGCGCAGTTTAAGCCGCGATCTGGGAGTGCCGGCAATCCCGATCACCGCTCGCACCGGCGAGGGGTTAAGCCTGCTTCTGCAAACGGTGGCAGATGTCATCGAGGGGCGAATTCTCACGAAACCCCTACGGGTAAATGGCACCCCGGAATTCCAAAAGGCAATTGAACAACTGGTGCCGATGATCGAAGAGTTCGTACCGGGAATCCCCAATGCCCGCTGGGTTGCCATTCGTTTACTGGATGGTGATGCCAGAGTACGTCAGGTGCTGGAAAGCGGAAAACTATCAGAACTGATTGCCAGCCAGCGCCGAGAAGAAAAGGCTTACTCTGCCAGGATGGCGGTAGAAGGGAGACTTTAGCAATGCAGGCAAAGGATATTATCGAAAAGGCAGAAGTATTGCGCGCCGGTCTATCTACAGGGTTCCGCGATGAAATGGTCAAATCGCTGTATCGAGAAGCCGAAATCATCGCCCGGCGCGCCGTACGGCGAGCGGGCGATAAAAAATATGATCTCGACCAGAGGATTGACCGTATTGTCACCTCTCCTCTGACCGGCTTGCCGATCATGCTTGCCTTACTGGGGATTGTCATCTGGCTTACGGTTTCGGGGGCGAATATCGTTTCAGATGCCAGTGCCACTGTGTTATTCTGGATTGGCGATCAGGGAAAAGCGTTTTTCGAATTTCTGCGTCTGCCCTGGTGGATCACTGGCTTTATCTGGGACGGCGTGTACCGCGGGCTTGCCTGGGTTGTTTCGGTGATGTTTCCCCCAATGGCAATTTTCTTCCCCGCCTTTACCATTCTTGAGGATTTAGGCTACCTGCCGCGCGTGGCGTTCAATCTGGATTGGCTATACCGAAAAAGCGGAGCACACGGCAAACAGGCGCTGACGATGGCGATGGGCTTCGGTTGTAACGCGGCCGGTGTGATTTCTACCCGTGTGATCGATTCCCCGCGCGAACGGCTGATCGCCATCTTGACAAATAATTTCGTACCGTGCAATGGCCGTTTTCCAACGTTGATTATGCTGGCAACAGTTTTCGTCGCAGCGGGTTTCAGCGGCTTTACCGCTTCGGTCATTGCAGCTGCAGCGGTCGTTGGGGTGGTTTTAATCGGCGTTGGTTTTACTTTTCTGATGTCCTACCTTCTTTCGAGAACCGTGTTGAAGGGGGAAGCATCCGCCTTTACGCTGGAACTCCCCCCTTACCGTCGTCCGAACATCCGACGTATCCTCTACACCTCCCTGATTGACCGAACTTTGTTCGTGCTGTGGCGTGCGATGCAAACCGCCGCCCCGGCTGGTGCCTTGATCTGGGTTCTGGCAAATATCCCTTATCACAACACTTCACTGGCACAAGCGATTGCACAATGGCTCAATCCCTTTGGTTATTTATTGGGTTTGGATGGGGTTATCTTGCTTGCCTACATCATTGCCATTCCCGCCAATGAAATCGTAGTCCCTACGATGATGATGGTTTACACCAACGCCGGGATGATGATTTCCACTCCGGAGACAGGCGAGGCAATTCGCAGTTTACTGGTGGGCGGCCATGGCTGGACATTACTGACGGCGATCAATCTGATGCTCTTCTCACTTTTGCATAACCCCTGCGCAACGACCATTCTCACGATCTATAAAGAGACCAAATCGCTCAGGTGGGCAGCCATGAGCGTTGTCATCACCCTGGGGACAGCGTTTTTGGTAACCTTCCTGACGGCGAGCCTGGCAAGACTGTTGGGTTTAGTATAAGCCCAGGCTTTGACAAAATCAGGGGCGGTCTTTCCCTCGAGCACCCCTTGGGTAGAAAACTGGGGGGTTATTTGCTCACTATGCGCTTTCGGTAACATTTTCATTTGGCTTGATAAGGAAGTATAAAACGACCAGAATTGAAGGCAACCTGCCCTTTTGGCGGCGTTTCTGCTGCCGGGCAGGTGATTTTCAGGTCAGGAATTTGGCGCAGAGAGGCTCTGCTCAGCTTTCTGGCTGCGATAGCCGCTCGCCTTCGGCGCTACGGCTGGATTGCTCAAGCTGCCTCCAGACAACCTCGGCAATATCCAGCACAGCCATTTCGCTCTGAGCTTCGCGGGCGGCGTCACTGAGCATTGTCAGGCAGAAGGGACAGCCAACCGCCAGCGTCCTGGCGCCGCTTTCCTGCGCCTGCCGAAAACGAGCTGCGTTTACCCGCTCTACGCCGTGTTCTTCCTCTTTCCACATCTGCGCTCCGCCTGCCCCGCAACAGAAAGACTTTCGTCCATGATCTTGCATTTCAACCATTGCTTGTTGCGCAGCCATTAACACCTGGCGCGGCGCATCAAGGATACCGTTGTGTCGTCCCAGGTAGCAAGGATCATGGAAGGTTAGCGAGTCCGCTGGATCTTCCGCCGCGGCGTTCGAGAGGCGGATTTTGCCCTGCTGCAGGAGTTCCAGGATGAACTGGCTGTGGTGCACCACCTCATAATGACCACCAAAGGCAGGGTATTCATTCTTGAGGGTGTGCAAACAGTGCGGGCAGGTGGTGACGATCCGCCGCGGCGCGACTTCGTTCAACAGTTCCACATTGGCCGTTGCCAGTTCGTTGAAGAGGTATTCATTGCCTGCCCGCCGCGCCGAGTCGCCGCTACATTGTTCGGCTTCGCCTAACACTGCAAAGTTCACCCCAGCGCGGTTCAGGATTTGGGCAAAGGCGCGGGCCGTCTTCTGGGCGCGTCCATCCGTTGCCGGCGCACAGCCTACCCACCACAAAATCTCGGGGTCAGGATTCTGCTCAATGGTCGGCACATTCAATCCCTGCGCCCAATTCAAGCGCTCGGCAGAGGCAATGTTCCACGGATTGGCAGTACGTTCCATGCCGCGGAAGGCCGTCTGCAGTTGATCCGGGAAGTCATTTTCCATCAAAACCAAAGCACGACGGATGTCGAGGATATCGCGCATGGGTTCATTGCCGACCGGGCAAATGTCAATGCAAGCTCCGCAGGCGGTACACGCCCAAACCGCTTCGGGCGGGATGGCGACTTCCAATAGCGTTTGCGAACTGGCCTCTCCTCTGGCAAGGCGAGCGCCCTCTTTGTTCAGATAGTAGCGTTTGTTGATCTCCAAAGCCGCCGGGGAGAGCACCTTACCCGTGTTGTAAGCCGGACAGACCTCCTGACAGCGATAGCACATAATGCAGGCATAGGCGTCCATGATCTGCTCCCAGCTCAACTCTTCCAGACGCAGGACGCCAAACTGCTCAACGCTCTCGTCTTCGAAGTCCAGTTTGCTCAATTCTCCAATCGAGCGCCGTTGCGGTTTGAGCAAGAAATTGAGCGGCGCCATGATCAGATGGATGTGCTTGGAGTACAGGAAATAGGGCACGAAGGCTAAGATGGTGCCCAGCGCCAACCAGAAGGCAAGATGCTCGGCAAAAACCAGCGTAGCCGGCTGCCAGCCTGCCCAGAGCTTTGCCAGGGCGTTGGCGGCCGGTTGCCAGCTATCTGGGGCATGGGCAGCAATGCGAAAGCTCTGCCCCACAAAGCGCGCGCCGACATGGATCAGGATAAACCCGGTCACAATGCTCGAATCGCGGCGGATACCGGCGCGGGCTTCAGGCAGAAGAAAGACATCTGGGCGCGCCGTGAGGGCAGCCGGCTTGAGCAAAAACCGCCGCCCGGCAAGGGCAATCATGCCGCTCAGCACAGCCACACTGAGCACATCTCCTCCCAGGCGATAAAGGTTTCCCAGGGTTCCTTCGCCCAGAAAGCGATAATTGGGCAGAAATCCCTCCAGGACATCCCCAAGGTTGACCAACAGGTAATAGATGAAGCCCCATCCTACCAGACCATGAAAGAAACTTGCCAGCGGACGGGCGCGAAAGACTGGCGCAAAGGTAGCCGTTTTCAAGAGCACCGCCAAAAGACGTCCAGGGACAACCGACCAGTCGATCTTTCCCTGACCGCGGCGGATCACGCGGCTGATGCGCAGGGCAACCCGGCTTGCTCCATAAAGAGAGGCAAGCGCTGCGAGCAGAAAGATGAGTTTCTCGATGGTAGTCAGCATCTGTTCTCCTTTTCAACCTGTAATACCGGCATGGTGCACTCAAAAGCTGCCAGAAAATCTCTCAAACGAAAGAAACCTTCATTAAACTGTCTAAAAATGACAACTTTTGCACGAAATTGATTGAAAATGAACTGTGCTGAGTTTACCACACTCAGGAAAAGGCGCAAAGGGATTTCAGTGTGTATCGAAATAAACAAATGCCACTTCGAGGGCTAAATCCTGAGTGAGCGTGATCTCATCCCAATCGGTTGGCACGACCAGATCGGGGATAATTCCGTTCATCTCCCAATCCTGTTCGGGGCGATTGGCCGGCACAAAGCGTTCGTGCGCTAAAAACAGCACCGAGCCATCCCTGAAACGATAGCCCCACAGCAACTCTACATTCCCTTCGGTTACCTCTCCAATCAGATAGGCGCGACCGCGATCCTGTAACACGCCGGCAACCACTTCGCCAAAGCTGATCGTGTAATCGCCGACAAAGACCACCAGAGGCAGCGTTTGGGAACCGCCCACATTCTTCGGGCTGACCGACCACCAGCGCCGCTTGCCATACCGGTCGGTAAAGTAGCCAAGCCTGCCAGCAGTAAAATAAGAGAGAACATTGCTGGCTGTGCCATATTCTCCGCCTTGATTGGCGCGCAGATCCAGAATCAGGCCGTCTAAAGGAGCCTCTGCGGTCATGTTCTTCAAGGCTTTGCCCACTCGCTCGTCCACATTGCGATCGGAGAAGGACACCACCAAAAGATAGCCAATGCGCTTGCCCCCTGGCGTCGTGAAGATGTGGTAGGGGACAGGAACTGAGGCCTCGACGCGTTCCCGTTTCAGACTGACGTAGTGCGGCTCCTGTCCTGGCGTTTGAACGGTCAGGGTCAGGTAGGTTCCTTCACTGCCATTCAATAAGTCTTGCACCTGACCATCTTCGGTGATGATCGGTTGTCCATTGACGGCCAGAATCCGGTCATGAGGCTGGAGACCGGCTTTTTCGGCCGGGCTATCGCGAAAGGGGAGAATCACCGTGACATAGCGCTTTTCGATCACAGGCAGCGTAAAAACGCCGATACCGCTATACGCTTTCTCCCCTTCGTAGATCGCCAATTGTTCCTCAACTTCGCTGGGGGAAAAGAAGACCGAATGATCATCGTTCAGGCGGGCGATCATCTCTCTCATCGCGGCGTAAAAACCCTTCGAAGAGACCCCCAGGCTGAGGCGGGCAAAGAATTCCTGATACACTGCCAGCCAATCCACCCCGTTGAAATCCTCATAGACATACTGTTCCTTGACCGTTTTCCAGATTTCCTCGAAGAGAGCAAACTTTTGAGGGGAGGTGGTCGGGGCAGGGGTAGGGGTGGGTGTATCGGTGGGGGTAGCTGTGGGTGTGAAGGTCTGGGTGGGGGTAGGGGAGGGCGTGCTGGTTGCTGTTGCCGTCGGGGTGAAGGTGGGCAACGGCGTAAAGGTTTCGGTAGGCGTGGCAGAGGGCGGCGGCGTGGCGGTAGCCAGCAATTCCCCCATGGGCAGGGTGCAAGCCAGGCTGGCAAATACCAGAAGGATCAGCAGGCGAGTGAGGGGTTTCAGGTTCATGGTTGATCGAAATACTCCAAAGCAGCCAGAATAACCGGATCGGTCTCCAGGGTGACTTCATCCCAATTGCTGGAGATAAACAGATCGGGCTGGATACCCATTTTCTCCCAATCTGCCTGGGGCTGATTGAGCGGAATAAAGGTGTCATGGGCGATCCATGCCCGCGAACCATCGGCGAAATCGTAACTCCACAACAGTTCAACATTGCCTTCGGTGGGAGTGCCGATCAGGGTTGCTCGTTGTTGGTCCTGTAGAACACCGGCCAGGATTTCGCCAAAGCTGACCGTATCCGGGCCAATTAAGACCACCAGTGGGATTGTGGCAGAGCCGGCGACGTTTTTCCCCCGCACCTCGAACCAGTGTCGCTCTTGATGCCGATTGGTGAAATAGCCCAGACGACCGGAGGTGAACAGGGACAGCACCCCTCTGGCAACCGTATCGGCGCCGCCGCTGTTTTGGCGGTTGTCGAGAATCACGCCCTGCAGGTCACCTTGCCGATTCAGCTCGCGCAGTGCCTGTTCGACCTGATCATCAATGGTCGAATCGGCTAAGGAGGCCAGCAGGAGATAGCCAATGCGTTTGCCCTTGGGTGTAGACAGGGCGGTGTAAGGGACGGGCAGCGCGCCCTCGATCGGGCGGCGCACCAGGGTTAGCGAACGCGGGCTTTCACCCGGTCGCTGAACGATGAGCTCTACCGAAGTATCGGGCTCACCCAGGAGCAACTCGGAGCGTAAAAAGCCGAATTCATCCAGAATTGGCTGACCATCCGCGCGCAGGATGTTGTCGTGAGCCTGCAAGCCGGCCGCTTCAGCCGGACTGTTCGGAAAAGTGAGGATGATGGTCGCCCGCTGTCTTTCTGGAACGGCGCTAATCAGAACCCCAATACCAACATAACTGGTCTGCCCGGCGTATTCTGCTTCTTCTTCCGCCACCTCTTGCGGGCTGAGGAAAACCGAATGGTCATCGTTGAGTTGGGCAAGCATCTCATCCATCGCCTGGTAAAAAGCTTCATCGGTCATCCCGGCCTGCACCCTTTGGCGGTATTCTGCCCCAATGGCTTCCCAATCGGCGCCGTTGTAATCGGGGTACAGGTACTCATCGCGCACGGTCTGCCAGAGTTGCTCGAAGATGGCGAGCTGTTGGGCAGAGGGGGTGACCAGGACGGTTGCGGTCGGCGAGGGCGGGATTGGAGAAGGAGTAAGGGTCGGAGGGACAATTGTCGGCGTTGGAGAAGGTTCAGGGGTGAACACCTGCCCGAGCGTGGCGGAAGGTGAGGGAGGTGGCGGAATCTCAGCCTGGATGTTCACCCAACGCCCGATGGTTCGACAACCCAGGGTAATGATAACGATGCTCAAACCCAGCCAGAATCGCCTGTTCATCCCTGCCTGCCTAGCGATACCACAATGCTCCTAACACCGCAAAGAACAGGGTCAAGCTGATGTAGGAATTGATATTGAAGAACGCCAGGTCAATCTGACTCAGGTCGTGCGGTTTGACCAGCCGATGCTCCCAGATAAACAGCCCAATCACCACCACCAGACCAATCCAGTAGGGCAGAGGAAAGCCCTGCAGCACTCCTAACCCCGCCAAAAGCAGGACGCAAAGGAAATGGGAAAGCGCCGAGAGCCATAAGGCAAAGGGGATGCCAAAGCGGGCTGGAATGGACTTCAGGTTATCGCGCCGGTCAACTTCGACATCCTGACAGGCATAAATCAGATCGAAACCTCCGATCCAAAAGGTGACGATCAACAAGAGCAACCAGGCTGGCGCGTCGTCAGCCGTGAACAGAGAGCCGCGCACAGCCACCCACGCCCCCAGCGGCGCCAGACCGTCGGTAAAGCCCAGGATGTAATGAGATAACCAGGTGAAGCGTTTGGTGTAGGAGTAACCGAACAAGAACAGCAAAGCTCCCGGGAGCAGGATGAGCGGCAAAGGTCCTAATTGCCAGGCTGCCATTGCCAGGAGAATGGCTGCCAGAATCGTGCCAACCCAGGCGGTGCGCAGCGAGATGCGTCCGCTCACCAAAGGGCGCGCGGCGGTGCGCGGGTTGCGGGCATCCAGGTGACGGTCGGCAATGCGGTTGAACCCCATCGCCACCGTGCGCGCCGCAGCCATTGCCAGGGTAATCCAGACAAACTGGCGCAGGGTGGGAAAACCCTGGGCAGCCAGCAACATCCCCAAATAGGCAAAAGGTAAGGCAAAGACGGTGTGTTCGAACTTGATCAATTCCAGAAAGTCTCGCACCGACTTCATGGCGGGAATTATACCTGTTTCTCTGCAGCAAGGGAAAATGGCAGCGCCGCCCTCACTCAGCCACACACACCTGACCGCCGCCCAGCGCTTTGGCAGCATACATGGCCCGATCTGCCCGCTCCAGCAGGCTGAGGCGGTCATCGCCGGGACGGAATTCAGCCAATCCAAAACTGGCTGAGACCGGCTCAAAGGCGCTGCAGTTATTCGCCATCAGAACCTCCACCAGCCGCTCGACCAGCACAGCCGCTTCGGCGGAGGGGGTGCGCGGCAGGAGCAGGAAAAACTCTTCCCCTCCCCAGCGACCGAGCAGATCGCTGCTGCGGATGTTCGCCTGGGCAACCTTTGACATCTGGCGCAAGACCTCATCGCCGTACTCGTGACCACACAGGTCGTTCACCTGCTTGAAGTGATCCAGATCCCAGAGGCAGATGGTGAACACCTCGTTGTAGCGCTGGCTGCGTTGAATGGCTTCGTACAAGAATTGTTCGCAGCGGCGACGGTTGAAAAGACCGGTCAGCCCATCAATAAAAGCCCATTCTTCCATGAGTTGATATTCAATCTGCAGGCGCTGGGCTTGCGCCCGATAGCGGGCGACGATGTAGATAAAGCAAAGAAAGAGCGCCCCCATGCCGTAAGTTTGCAACGAGCGCACGCCGGGTGCAATATCCACTCCCTGCCGGGCGGCGAACAGCGTCTGAGCGGCGACAATGGCCGTCGAGAGCGCATACAGACTGACGACAATCCAGACGGCGCTGCGCTGACGGAAGAGATGAAATCCCAGCGTGCAAATCGTGAGCAGAAACCAGATATCGTCGTTGATCGTTTCAATCCAGGTTTCGGCGAGGCTCTGACCGAGCAGCGGCGGGATAAGGCCGTTGAAGAGCAAGGATTCGAGCGTGAAGACCACAAACACCGTCCGTTCGACCGTGATCAACGGCGTGCGCCTCTCGATTAATTTCCAGACGACCACCAGCGCCAGCAGGATCAGAAAGAGGTCGTTGAGGACGTAAAGCAGGCGGACGGGCGCATGGAGATTTTGATTCAGAAGAAGGTGGATCAGGTCAACGATGACCATGAGTATCCCCAGCAGGGCGGCGATCACATAGGTGATGCGCCGCTGGCGGTCGAAGCGCTGTTGTTCCTGTTCAATCAGGGAGTGGAGCGGGAGATTGGCTTGCATGGGTTAAAGGGGAGATGTTCAACCCAGCCTCTGGATTGAAAAGGAAAAATGGGCAGAGCGGTTGGAAGAGACATCCGTTAGAGAAGGGTCTTGCGCTGAACCGGACGGCGGACGATGTAAGGGGATTATACCTTAAGTGATGACCCATGCGCGAGGCGTGGAAAAGAATTTGCTCTCCTGCGAAAGTCAATGTACCGCTAACCTGCTGACCGGTCTGTATCGCCGATCTGCGGTCGGTCAACGGATACCAGACGCAGCCATGTGGCACGGTTGGCTTCCAGCCTGTGAGGGGGCAGGGCGTAGCGCCGACCGACGGTCGGTCAACGGCTACCAGGCGCAGCCATGTGGCACGGTTTGGCTTCCAGCCTGTGAGGGGGCAGGGCGTAGCGCCGACCGGCGGTCGGTCAACGGATACCAGGCAGAGCCTAGCGGTACGTGGCACAGGCTTCCAGCCTGTGGGGAGGGGCAGGGAGCGGGGAGTGCGGTGGGGAAAAGGGCGGCAAGAACGAAATGAATTTCGCCCTACCTGGTGCGGGTTTGAAGGGGCTGGGGGAGAAGGGGGAGGTTGCACGCTGGGGGCAGGCTGACGCCCATCCCCACGCTCTCTCCTTCTAACACCCAGACGGGCGCACAGGGACTCGCACTGAATGACAGCTACCCATCTTCATATTCCCCATACGACCAACCGCCCTCATCGTCATATTCATCGTACGACCAACCGCCATCATCATATTCATAGTCCGACCAACCACGATCATCGTCATAGTCATCGTACGACCAGCTACCATCGTCCTCATAATGTTCATCAACCGATAAGTCGAAATCCCCAAAACCCATCAAACTGCTTTTGTCATCAAAAAGCAAATAATCGATCAGGAACAAACCCAATAAGGCTCTCCCAGCCCCACCCCGAACAGGTCTGGCATTGTAATCTACAGGCTCAACGCGGGTGATCTCCTTAAAACCGTTCCAAATCCCATTTCCAACCTGATAGGCACGCTCGCTCACCTTGTGCACAAGCTCACAAAGCCCCATCTGCCAGACTTTCGAGCGCAAAAATTTATGGATTTGGAAGTGGTCTTTTTCCCGCATTGTTCCCTCTTTCGATCTTCAAGGACGCGCAAACTATACTCCTTTATTTTCCCGCGAAAATTTGATTCGTCAAGTGCTTTTGGCTGCTTTTTCCGTCTTCATGCCCTGTGGGGCGGCGGAGGATTTTGATTTGTTTGCTCGGGGCAACCGCAGCCCGGCGGGCACTCAGATTGAGCGCATTTTCCATGATTTATATGGGGAGGACTTATGAGGTTTAAGGGATTATTTCCGTAATCTTTTTCTTTGGGGAATCCCTTCAAGCGGCGAGGAGAAAGCCCGGCTTGAGGGAGTTAAGGGCGCGCGGGGATCCTTTTGCTGGGGCTCAAGCCCCTGCTCAGGACATGAAAATCCGCTCAAGCGGATTCAGAGTCGGCTTTTAGCCGACTTTTCTGGACTGATGCGGGGGATTGATCCCCCCGCCGAAGATAAAAAGATGCCGAGTTAATTTCCTAAACTTCATCCTTTCATTCCCCTAACGGGATGGAGATGAGTTGAAGGGCGTAGGACAAAATTCATTTTGTCCTACGCTGGACAGGGATTTGTTCGGTCGGGACGAGTGAACCCCAGGGGGATCCATTCGGGCTATTGCGCACCCCTTCTACTGGGCTGGCAGGCGTCCCGCCTGCCGTTGCGCATCTCACACGGCCCCTTCGGTCGAGACGACCGAAGCCCAGGGGGTGCCAGCGACGGGCGGACATGGATACGAACCAAGACGTGTAGTGCCAGGCTGCGCCTGGCTTTCCCTCTGCTGACCGACCACAGGTCGGCGATGCGGATTAAGGGAAATGCCCTGATGGGCGGACAAGGATTCGTATGTAGCCCAAAGTCGCTCCGCTGGACTTGCACCAGCTTGAAGCACTATGCGGAACGATTGTGGGTGAATTACCCTGAATTGCTTTAAGGGGAGTGCAGGACTAATTGCCCTGCACTCGGTTAAAGTATCTCATCCTACCATCCATCATCCCATCCGTATGGTGGATCATTCTCTTCATCATAACCGTCGTCTAAATAATAGTCCTCGAATACTTCAGGGTCAGAAAACTCTTCCCACTCATCAAATGTGATTAACCTCCCTGTCGCGTCAGGGAAAGAGAAGAGGAAAAAACGACAGAGATGCAAACCGTAAGTCGCTCCGCTGGACTTGCACCAGTTTGGTCTTAATGCCCTAACGGGCGGACAAGGATTCGGACCGAGTTGAGCGGAACGGTTACGCAGTATTTCCGCCGGGGTCTTAATGCCCTAACGGGCGGACAAGGATTCGGACCGGCTTCAAGACCGGCTACGTCTTCGACATCAGTCAGGTCTTAATGCCCTAACGGGCGGACAAGGATTCGGACCAAAGAGGAGGGCAATATGTCCTTCCAGGTAATGGGTCTTAATGCCCTAACGGGCGGACAAGGATTCGGACGCGACCTGGTGGCTAGTCCGAGTCTTACTCTCTTTCTTTTGTCTTAATGCCCTAACGGGCGGACAAGGATTCGGACGGGTAGAACCCCCGTTGTTATCATAACCGATTAATTCAGTCTTAATGCCCTAACGGGCGGACAAGGATTCGGACAAACTTTCCAAATTATTGGGGTACAAATAAAGACCCTGAATGTCTTAATGCCCTAACGGGCGGACAAGGATTCGGACGGAAATTTGATCTCATCCAATATTCCTGGACGGGATCAGTCTTAATGCCCTAACGGGCGGACAAGGATTCGGACAATGAAGAGGTACATTTACTATCGCTATGGGACTTATTACGTCTTAATGCCCTAACGGGCGGACAAGGATTCGGACGAATCGACTGATCATCAACAATCTGTTAGAGGTATCGGTCTTAATGCCCTAACGGGCGGACAAGGATTCGGACCTTAATTTTATCCGCATAAAATTTTATTTGCGGGTCGTCTTAATGCCCTAACGGGCGGACAAGGATTCGGACATAAAAAATCCCCCCCCATCACTGGGGGGGGTTAGAGTCTTAATGCCCTAACGGGCGGACAAGGATTCGGACTCCCTGATGGACTATGGCGGCAGATCGTGAGGTTTGTCGCTAACAGTCTTAATGCCCTAACGGGCGGACAAGGATTCGGACAAAGAACGCATCGCAGAACATATCTCCTAATTCAATGTCTTCGTCTTAATGCCCTAACGGGCGGACAAGGATTCGGACCGTTTACCTGGTTGGCGACATGTCCACTGCGCGGCGCTTGTGTCTTAATGCCCTAACGGGCGGACAAGGATTCGGACAACGTTACTGAAATAAGAGTAAATTCTAAAGAAGGTCTTAATGCCCTAACGGGCGGACAAGGATTCGGACCGGCCAGGCATAGTCAAAGCGAAATTTGCGGATGGGGTGAGTCTTAATGCCCTAACGGGCGGACAAGGATTCGGACCCCGATTGCTCTCTTTTTCACAAGACCCACTTTACCCCTATTTTTTGCCTTTAATCTGCTTTTTTCGCCCCACTTGCAGGGGGTTTCTGCCATCCTGGGGCTTGCTTTCTCCCACTTGTTAAGGTTCGAGGTCATTTTGCGTACCCCCTCCCGATTCAGCCCATTTTTGCCCGTTTTTCAAGGGGGGGTGCGCAAAAACGGTTCTCTAAAGCGCATTATACCCGCTTTTCCCGCTTTGACAAGGGTTTTTCGGGTTGACAGCCAATTTTGTCTCTGCTCCACTACACAATCCTCACTCCTGGAGGAGAAGTAACCTTCCCCACCCCTACACAGCGAATCTTCATCCGACAGGCAGCGCAAATCAGATAGATGCGTAATGAGTCTTCTTCTATGACCATGACTCGCTTGACCCGTTTCAATAAGCGACCCAGTTCTTCTTCATTCAGGTATGCCTCAAAAACCGAATCCTGCACTCGCTCCCCAATGGACTCCATGATTTTTGCAATCTTTACCAGTCGCTTCGGGTCGGCAATGTCATAGGTCAAAAGGTAAAAAAGCCGTTCACTCATCCCTGGAGGTCAATCATCAACGGAAGCCCATCGCCTGATAATGGGGGTCACCACTCTGGATACACTGTGCAATCTGCCGGGCCTGTTCGATCAGGCATTGGCGGAGAGGAAATTGCATCTGACGCAGCGGATGGGTGAATCGGGTTTCCAGACGCTGTTCATACGCCTGGATAAAACGCCGTTTGCCTTCCTCTTTGAGCAGAATCGGGCGCTCAGCATCTCCCTTTTCAAAATCTTGAAGGGTGATTTGACCGCTGTTGACACACCACAGGACGATCCCATCCACAATGGGGCGGAATTCTTCCATAAGATCCAAACCCAGAGCCGGACGATTGTAGGCAACCTCGTGTAAAAAGCCGGCATAAGGATCCAATCCCACCGTTTGGACGGCACTGCTCGCGGCTTCAGCAAGTAAGGTATAACCAAAGGATAGTAAAACGTTCACAGGATCGCGGGGTGGACGACGATTGCGCTCCTCAAATCCCCATTGTGGGTCGATTAAGCTGCGCAAGCCACGAAAATAAATCTGGGTTGCCGAGCCTTCGACGCCAAGAAGTGAAGAGAGAACGGTCTTGTGGGCAATTGATTCGATCGCCTGGTCGATTTGTTCACAGGCAAGCTGTAATTCAGCTTTAGAATTCTGACGCTGGTGGCGCAGGAGCAAAACTCGTTGGTGAGTCAATTTTGCACGCACAAAATTTTTCGCCATCTCCAGGACAAAATCTTTTTCGTTGAGACGAGCATACTGTAAGCGTCGTAACGGTACATGAGGGGTAATATGACCAACCAGACGACCCCGATATTCTCCCCGCAGACTGAGGAAGACCACTTCGGTGTTTTGCTCGAGAAAGGCGTTGATGGCTGGGGTGGTTAGCCCAACATTGCCAAAAAGGACGATCTGCTCAACCTGAGAAAGGGGGATGCTGATCAGGGTTTGTGGAGGCTCGCATTCCTCATCTTGCACCAGGACGCGGCGGTTTTGGATGCGGATTTTGGCGTTCTGTTGCACCACATACAGCGGGGGCATGTCATCCCTCCAGCCAGCGCATCTGCCCCAGGCCCAGGCTGACGCCGGCGCCCACGCCACTGTAGCGGGCAAAGCGGGCAAGGGTGGCGATCAGGCTCATCCAGTAGCGGTCGTAGTTCAGGGTGGCAAATTCCGCCCAACCGACCATGCCAACGCGCAGGAGGCCTTCTTTCAGGGTGACGGCACGGGTGCGCAGGTCGTAGCGGTTGAGGGTCAGGCACTGGTCGATATAGCGCTGCAGTTCGGGCGGGAAAGCCAGCGGCGCAACGGCGTTCCAGCGCTCGAGCAGGTTGCCGAAAACCAGGCGCGGCAGGGGCAGGGGCAGGTGCTGCTCATTGCTCTTGAAGGTGGTCGGGCTGGCAAACTGCAAGCGCAGGCGACGCGGCGGGGGCTGGGCGGCCAGCAGGTAGGGGGAAGCCAGCGTGCTGTAATCCGCCTGGCTGCGCCACTGGCTGAGTTCGGGCGGCAGTTCGCCCAGTGGGCGCACTTCAAACGGCTGGTAGTCCAATTCAACCTGGCTGCCTTCGCTGAGCAAGCCGCCGGGTTCAAGGGCGTTCAACAGCGCCTGACAGACATCGGCGCGGCAGGCGGTCAGGCGCACGGCATACACCTGATCGGGCTGGAGTTCGCCCCGTCTGCCAAAACGCCCCAACAAATTGGAGACGCTAAACGGGTGCAATTGACCGGCATCGTGCAGTTGGTTTGCCAGTTCGGCGTCCCGCTGGGCGATGGCTTGCAGGAAGAGGGCATGGGTGGCGCGCCCCCACCAGGTCACCGCTCTGGGCGAAGCCTGCGGCAGGGGTTTCAGGGCGAGGAGCACGGAGAGCAGTTCACTCATCGCTCGGCGGCGTAGCGGCGCTTGCGGGCGGCTTCGCGCACGCTCTGCAAATTGAGGATTTCCGCCACCTCGTAGCGGGGCGGCAAGGCGCCTTCGACCGGGCGCAGGCGCAGGATGGCGGGGAAGTAGCCCATGCGCCCGTGTAATTCTGCCAGCAAAAGAGCGGTGATAAAGTTCAACGACGGGGGGTTGATCAGCAGGGCAGCGTTCTGCCACTGCTCCGCCGTGAGTGGCACGCTCTCCATCAGGGCTTCCAGCTGGGGCAGAAACGGCAGGGCATTGTCGAAATGCACCGCCACCTGGATGACCTGCTCGATCGGCTCGGCGGTCAGGCGGGCAATTTGTTCCATCTGTTGTTCGGTGAGGGGATGCGAAAAGTTCAAAATCAACATGACTCTACCTCAAGTTAAGTTTCGCTCTGCAGGGAGCAGGGAATTTGGTCTGGCACAGCGATCTGCAGGGGGCGGGGCGGCGCTGCCGGGAGTTGGCGGGGGTGTGGCGGAGGAGAAGGGCAGTTGCAGGCTGAGCCGTTTGCTCTCCGCCGTGTGCTGCGCGGGCTTTTTTGCCCACACCTGACCAGAATACGCCCACGTACTTGCCTGCCACCCGTCCAACGCCTCCTTCACCTGCTCAGCGCGGCGAGGACATGTTCGACCACGTGGGGGAGTTCGCGGCCGTACACCAGGCGCACGCCGCTCTCCAGGGCGCGGTTGCGAATGGCTTCAGGCATTTCGGGCTGGCTGCTGACCAGCACTTTGCCGCAGTAGATGCCGGCGGCTTCGCGGCGCGAGATAGCCGAGAGTTCATACAGAGCGCGCCGATAGCTCTCGCGACCGCTTTCGCTTTCCACCGTGCCGCTCTTGCAGGAGATGACCGCCAGACGCCCCTGACGGGTGACAACCACATCCAACTCGTTCAAGACGCGCTTTTGCCCGTTGATTTTGGAGATGTGCACGTTGCGGCGCACGTCATCGAACAGACCACTGCGCTGCAATTGCTCAAAGACCTGCTGCTCCAGTTCATCACCTTCCTTCGGCGGGGGAGCGGCGTAGGGGTTGGTGGGAAGCGCCTGGATGTGCAAGCCGTGGGCGTTGAGATACTGCCAGACATCCACGCGCACCTGAATCGCCTCTCTGCCCACTTCGCTACCATCCGAAGCCAGCCAGATGAGCTGTTTTTCTTCGGTGGAGACATACAGGAGCCTGACCCCTGAGCCATAGGCAGCCTGCAGGGCAGCCAGGCTCATCAGTTTGGTGCCGCCGGTCAGGTTGAGGTGGACGGTCTTGCCCTGCGCCTGGTGCTGGAGCAGAGCCGTGGTGAGGCGGGCGCGCACATCCCCGATGGCATAGGGCTGGACCTGGAGGGTTTTCAGGAGGCGCAGGTGCTGCAGGGCTGGATCGCGCTCGATTGCCTGGCAGAGCTGGCTGGCGACCGGGCGCGTCGTCCTAGAAGCGACGAACTGCACTTCGGTGTAGTGATCGAACTGCCACAAGGGCAGGAGATTGGGGATCGGCTGTTCACCGACCAGCGAGAGAAGGAGCATGGCGGAACTCATGTTGTGCGTTCGCCTCCCTGCTCAGGAGCGCCGCTTTCTGGATGAAAGGGTTGATCGGGATCGTTGGCGAGCATGTTCCAGAGGGCGGCAAGCTTCTGTAACTTTTGCCTGATCTTCTGATCAATTTTTTCCTGGAGTTTATCCAATTTTTTCAGGCTGATTTCTTTCGCTTCTTTAGGTTGATGTTCAGCATGGTCAAGCGTATTGCGCACATTTTTCAGGTCTGTCCACAACTCGCGCAGCAGGTCTCTCGTCGTCTCTTCCCATCCCCAGAGCTTCAAGCCATATTGGTTCAGGTCATTGAGCGTAAATTTCCGTCCTCTTTCTTGAGGATGGTCTTTACCTACCAGGGAAATGCCGTTAATCGCATCCTCAAACGGAGAGCGTGAGTCGCGATCAAACTTGATTTTTTCACCCAATTGATAGGTAACGCTGTCAATGAGCCACTCGCGCGCCAGGGTGATCGCCTGCATCACCTGTCCTTTGTCAAAATACCATTCGATCAATTGATATTCTTTTCGCAATTTATTCAACGAAATATCCTGCTCTTCACATTGAAATTGAGAGAAGGTGTGGACAATCTGGTCGCGCAAGACCCCAAATGGTCTGGCATCCATCGCAATTTCCGCTTCAGCTTTCTTCAGGGCTTGCTCGAGTTTACTCACTTCTTTCATCAACGTGAACGGCTGACAAAGGCGAGCCGCCTGAGAGATTCCCTCCAGGGTCAGGGCAGCGTCTTTTAAGGCGGACGAGTTTTCCCCTTGCGAACGCAGAAGGGCTGATAGCTGGCGTGCATTTCCCGTCTGCACAAATTGTTCAGTAGCCGTCAACCAATCCAGCAAGGTGACAAAGGGGGTGAGATCGAAGACAGGCGAGCGATTGCTTCCATCTTTGGCTTCAAAGGCACCATAGAGGACATTCATCACTCGAACGCTTTTGGCAGCCTTCAAATAGGCAATCACTAAAAAAGACAGAAAGGGCAACGAGCGGAAGGAATGGGTAATATCGAAAACGACCTGCTCATGTTCCTGGACAGCGGCAGTTAAGGCGTTGAAGATAGCCCATAAATCCTCTGCAGTGTGTCCTTCAGGAATGCGAAGGGGCTCATAAGGCACATGAGCTTGCTGGAAGCGTTCTTCCAGGGTGGACCAGTTGTCGCTCTTTTCAACTCCAGGGGTCAGGCAAATCACCATTTTGGTCGGTTGGATAAAATGGAATACCGCTTCGGGGAAAAAGTTGGTCTCCTTTTCTTGCCCGTTCCAGACGTAGACGGTCGATTGATAGTTGCCAGTTCCCAAGAAACTGATTACTTTAACATCGTTGCTCATCTGGACTGCCCTCCGAAATGGCAAACTAAGAAGCTGAAATCTCCACCAAAACCCAACCGAAGGGCGCCAGCGGTTTGAGCTCGTCTTTTTTGCCGCTCACCGCCACGCGCCGCGAACTGGGGAAGGGATCGCCGGGTTTGCGTTTGCTCATTTTGCCGGCTTTATCCAGGCGGAACTCCCGCACCAGGCTCTCGAACAACTGGGCGTTTTGCTGCAAGTGCGTCCAGAAGGTCTTGCCATCCCAGCCAGCACCCCAGCCAATTTGTAAGAGGGCTTGATTGGGGGCGAGCTGCGCTTCGAGCAGTTGGCGGTAAAAGGCGGCGATGCGGCCAGCGGTGGGTGCCGGGGGACGCACGTTTTCGAACCACTCCGCCAGGCGGCGGATGCGCGCCAGGCTGTGCTTTTGGGCGCGCTGCATGAGCTGGTCGAGCCAGACCTTGCGCTCGCCAAAGCCCAGCTTTTTCGCCAGGGGGGAGAAGAGGAAGTCGTCAATGGTCAGCGAGCCTTCGAAAAGCACATCGCTGGTCACCGCCTCCACGCCGATGGGCGCCTGGGCAGCTTTTTGGGTCAACACCTGCGCCTTGAGGGCAATCAGCCCCTGCCCGGCTTCTTGCGGCCCGTGCAGGTCGGAAACCTGCAAGGCGCGCAGCAGATCGTGATTGGGGTCTTTGCCGAAAATCCTGGCTTCCAGCAGTTTGCCCGCCCAACTGCGGTTCCTGCCGATGTCTTCGCGCCGCAGGGGAGGCAGGTTGAGCTCGCGCCAGGCGCTCCAGGCCAGGGCGGTGCGCAGAGCGCCTTTGAGCGACGAACCGGGGATATAGGGGCGGTCGAACGGGTCTTTGATGAAAGCCTTCAGGCGTGCATCTGCCTTGACCGAGGGGGGCTGACCGTTCAGGACGTAGCGGAAGAAGCGCGGATTCTTCAGGTCATTTTCGGTCAGCAGACTGCCCAGCAGGGGATAATGGCCGCGCCCATCGGGTTTCAGCAGGCTTTCTTTTGCCTGTAAGATGGCATCCTCGTTCAAAAGCCAGGTCTGACCGTTGGCAAGCACGAAATCGAAGCCCAGGCGCCATTCTTCACCACTGCCGATATGGACGGGGGTGAGGGTTTGTAAGGTCAGCCGATAGGTGGTCATGCTTCACCTCCAAAACCGATGGCAACCGTGTAGCCACAGCGATAGACGGCATGTTCCACGGGGTATTCCACGCCGGTGGCGTAGCGCGGGCGCACGTCTGCCACACGCCCGAAGGGCGGGCGGCTCTCGCCCGGCAAGCCAAGGGTTGCCCCTTCCTGCACCATCTGCACCGGGCGCCGGCGCTGACCGCCTTTTTGAGGCGAGACCAGCCAGCCGCCGACGGTTTGCACTTTCCAGGCGGCGCGCGGATGGCGGAAGGCAGCCATCTCCTGCGGGCGGGGCAGGTAGCGGCTGAGGGAAGTCCAGGCGGATTGCGGATCGGGCAGGGTCAGGTTGCCTGTGCGGGTAAACTCGCCGCGTCCATAGCCCACGCTGCGCTCCGCCCCCACGCCTGCTTCGCCCAAATCGAACAACAAGGGCGTAAACCATTCGGCGTGCAAGCCATCCTTCTGCAGCCACTGCACACCAAACCACAACCCGCAAACGGGGGCAAAGTGCACTGCGCCCACATGAAAGAGCAGCGAGCGGTCGCTGCTGCGCTCGACGGTGACGCGCGGGCGCTTTTCGATCAGCCACAGGGCGTGTCCTTCGCCCGAACGCATGGGTTTGGGCAGCTTGGGGAGTTCAGCCTGGCTGACCCACACCGTCTCGGCTTGCAACCGGTGGGCTTCGCCTTGCAGGTCGATCAGGGTTTGCCCGGCGAGCAATCTGCGGTAGAGGGCTTCGGAAACGAACTGCACCTTCTTCAGTTCCTTCGGGCGCACATCGCCCGGCAGCGGTTTTCCATCCGGCAACGTCGCCGCCAGCGGCACCGGAAAGAAAAGCACCTCCCCTGCAAAGGGAAAGAGCGAGGTGAGCACAAAGGGCGGTTGCTGCGCCAGGAAAGGTTGCATCCAGGCCTCCACCGCAGGGCAGGGCGGCGGCAGGACGGCAAGGCGGGCGACCAGCGCAGAGAACAAACCATCCGACGACCAGAAGGCGCGCGTGTTCTCCTGCCCCAGACCCTGCTCGCCAAAGTGAAAGTGAGAGCCTTTCAGACTCCAGATTTCAAGCTCCATACGCCCCTCACTGAATCTTGATCGTATTTTTCAGCCAATTCAAGATGCTTTCAAATTCGGCAGCCACGTCTTGAATAGAGTTGAATTTCTTGGGGTAGAGGGTTTGTTGAGCGTACTCCGAACCCTGGCGGGCGGAAAGCTGAATCTCCTCGAAGCGCACCTTGCCGCTGCCCCGCGAGCCCGAACCGCCGAGGTAATCATCCTCCACCAGTTGCAGGGCATCGGTGACTACCTTAAAATGCTTGAAGTCTTTTTCTTCGAAGATGCTATAGACCAACTCCACAGGCCCGAAAATTGCCCCGGCCGGCACGCGCTCGATGGTGCGCGGCGTGGCGGCGGAGGTGACGCGATCGATGGCGACTTCGGTTTTCAATTCGCCGTAGAGCAGGTCGGTGCGGGCTTCGACCATCGCCTGGGCGCTCTCGTCGGTCAATTCGGCGTCGCGCACCACCAGGCGGGTGTGGTTCTCATAGTCCTTCTCGGCGGGGGCGCCGAAGACGGTGCAAACCGGGCAACCACCGTTCTTTTCGAACTCGCTTTTGGTCTGGCAGGTGTGGATGGTGACCTGCCCGATAGGCTGGTTTTGAGGTAAGCCAAGCAGTTTCTCCAATTGCGAGCGCATCTTGCCCCGCAGGCTGGAGCCGGGGATGTAAGGGCGCTTGGTCAGGGGATTGCGAATGACCGCCTTATCCAAGCCGCCGATCTCCAGATCGGTGTTCGAGCCGCCGATATGTAAGCCGGTCAGGGCACGCAGATTGGCGTGGATGAAAACCCGCCCGTAAAGTTTGATCGAGTTAGCCATGATTTCCTCCTAAAAGTTAAACTAATTTCTACCGCCCTCGGCGCGATGGTAAGCCAGAATGGCCTCGAAGAGGTTCATAAAGCGCTTGAAGCGTTCATTCTGCTCTTCGGGGGTTTGCCCCTTAACGACTTCGTCAATGGCTTCGCTGAGCACCTCCTTCAGGCGTTGTACCTGCGGAATGCGCGCCGTCTGGTAGTCCATCTTGGGCTTAAGCATGACCAGGCGGCGCAGGGCGCGCGAGTAATCGCGCTCGCTGCTCTTCTTGACCCCTTCGGCTTCCCAGAGGGCTTCGATTTTGCGGACTTCGGTGAAGATATTGCGCACCTGGCCGCGCGTCAACTGGTTTTTGACCAGTTGCTCGGCAGTCCTTTTGGCGAAGTCAACCAGCTTCTCGCCGGTTTTGTCCTGGGTGATGATGGTTTGGATTTCGCTCATTAGATTAACCTCCTCTTCTGTTAGATTTACGGGAATCAAACTCTCTTTCGCTCCACACGGGTTTCCAGCATTGCCCAGCGGGCGGCGGCGCCCCAGCTCTGCAGGTTGCGGAAGGGCTCCAGTTGCTGACGCAAATCGGCAAGCCTGTGCTTCAATTCAGGGTGGTTCCTGGCGCGCTCTTCCAGGCGGTGAAATTGATAAGCGCCCAGCCACATCCACCGCCCCCAGAGCGGGCGCCCGTCCAGTTCGACCGCTTCCTCTTCCATCAGCGCCAGCGATCGGATGGTCTGCAGCAGGCTTTTGGGGCCCGCTTTCTGATCGGGGCTCTCCTGGCTCACCAGGTCTTTCAAAGCCTCCTTGCGCTCGACCAAAATCTGGAAGTCGCTCCATTGCCAGGCGCGGCCGAGAAAGGCAAAGGCGTTTTTGCCGCCTTTCTTGGCTAAGTCTTCAGCTTCGGCGGCGTCGGCGGCGGCCTGGTAAATGGGATACTTGCCATCAATGAAAGCCATGCCTCCCGAAATGTGCAATCCGGGGTGCCCGGTGTAGCGCGCAAAATCTGCCCGGATGCGGTTGGCGAGCAGGGGGACTTTTTCCCACGGGGCGAGCAGAAAGAGATCATCGCCGCCGCTATAGACGGTATACACCAGACCCTGCCACTGCGCGTCTTCCACAATGCGCTTCAGCCAGCCCTCGAAGAACAGGCTGATCTGAAAACTGAGCGTTGCCAGGCGCGAGAGCGAGAAAGCCTTTGCCAGGCCGTCCTTGAAAATCGAGCCCAGGTTATCCACGTCCATACGCAAAACGCCCAGGCGGTGGAAACCACTCTCGCTTTTCTCCTGCAACTGGTCAAAGGTATAGGGCGGGACGGCCTGGGTGGTATAGCGCACCCAGCGCACGGCGTTGGCAGGCGCGGCAGGCCACTTTTCCGCGGGCAGATCGTCCAGCGCCCAGATCACACAATGCCGATCGGGTTGGGCGTCCACCTTCTGCTGGCTGTCTTTCAGGAATTGCACCCGCACCCCAAAGTGTTCGAGAATCTCCAGCGCTGTTTTGGCATGCGCCTGGGCTGGCGGCACCTGCCCAAACTGGAAGGCAATGAACCGCGCTCCAGGCAGTTCCTTGCCGATCGTTTCGGCAAAGGAGCGACACAGCGGGCAAATTTTGGATTGCGCTTCCCACTCGTCCCATTCCTGCGCCCCGCGCTGCTCATCCCCGCACACCGAACAGGTCTGGTCGGGGTTGCCGCCGTACTCGGGCACTTCAAAGAGGCTGGCGAACAGGTCGTCCTGTAATTCGCCGTAGCGACGGTTCTTGGCGATCGTCAGGCGCTGAGTCATGCGCTGCCAGTATTCGCTCAAGCGACCGCCTTGAAAACCGCTGGCCGGGATGCGCACGCCGTCCAGCACCAGATATAACTGCAGGTGGTGCTCCTGTAGCAGAAGCCGCCCGACCTCCGCCTGGATGTCTGGCAACTTTTCTGCGGCGCTCAGGGGGGCGAGCAGATAAAAATGCCCTCCGCCGGCATAGACGACGCTGGTATAGGGCAAACCCAAACGGCGCAGGATCAGGCGCACCACCGCTTCGGTCAGCAATTGCAGGTAGAACGACCGCCCGCGCAACATTTTCGCCGCCCCTTTGGAAGAGATGGTGTAAATGAAATCCTGCACGCCGGAGATGTCCCCTCCGATCAGCAGGGCAACGTCCTGGTCGCTGGCTTCGGGGTTCTCCGCCAGGCGCTGCAGGGTGGCTTCGTCGAACTCAACCAGGCAGGCAGCCAGGGCAGCCGTCATGCGGCTGTGATCGTAAAGGGAGATATCCGGCACGGCTTTGAAGTACGCCGCCGGGATGCACCAGGTGTAGCGTTGCATCAGCGAAAGCAAACTTTCCAGGTAGGCAGGCAAATCCAGGCTTTGTTCCGCAGCCGCTTTGAGCTGCGAAGCGCCGTGGCAAAAGGCGTCCCATAACTGCTCATAGCGCTTCCACACCTGCGCTTCTGGCAGCGGATCGGTCTGGGGGAAGATCACTCCTTCCTGCAGGGCAAGCTCCGCCAGGGGAAAATAAAATTGCCCTTTGCCCTGTTGCGGATGCTCTTGCCCGTCAGCCCGAATGCCGATGAAGACGGGGTGCATCTGGCGGGGGTGAATGCTGCGGTCGCTATCATCCCCTTCTTCTTTGCGCCGCTCGCCGGCTGCCAGATGATCGGCTACCTGCACCACCAGCCCCCTGCCGTGGGGACGATGGTGATGCGCCGCCAGATCGGCGATCTCGGCGCGCAGGGGCTCTGGCAGGTAGCGCCTGGCGAAATGCCAGGTGTGCAGGGCGTGTTGATAGCCGAACTCGGCTTGCGTCTGAGGGTCGCTCCATTCCCCCCTGACCTCGACCCCAGCCCGCTGGGCGAATTTGCCGATGTCGTGTAACAAACCGGCTAAGGCCGCTTTCCAGACTTCTTCTCGGATCATTCAACCTCCTTTCCTCTTGTTGAGCGGTCTTCTGAGGTGCTCTCCCCCTCCCCCCTGTCTGGCTCAGAAGAAACGCTCATCGTACATTTTCTATATTTTTCTGCCTTTGTCTTGCGGGTTTTTCCCTATTTTCCAACCCACGACCTATCGCGTTTCTTTGTCGGTTTAGTGCTCGCCTGCTCTTTCCCCCCTTTCTTCACCCTCACGCAAGGTGTAATAGATTTTCAATAAGGCGATCAGATGCACGCGTCCCACCTCGCCAACCTGATAAAAGTCGCGCGCCTTGCGGTAAGCGGAGCGCAATTGTTGCTCAATGGTGCGCTTGGACTTGCACAGGCGTTGGGCGATCTCCTCATCGCTGAGCATCTCCTGCACCAGGTATGCAACCGCCTGGCGCTCGCTGGCGGTTAAGACGCGTTCGACGAACTCTTTCGCCCGCTGCGTTTCTTCGCGCACCCTGCTCAGACGCTGGCGCTCATAGGCTTCGAACGGATCGTCTATCTGGGCTAAATCTAACAAGATGGGCGAAACCGACGACCACAGGGCAACCGGGATGCGCAGCAAATGCACCTCATCGCCGGGTTGCGGGTGCAGGCGTTTGCTGGTCAGAAAATCGCCGCTGGAGTACAAATGCCACAACCGATCGCCTTCATCGAAGAGCAACTGGGCAACCGCCATGCCAAAGATGGAGGTCACCTTGCGCCCGCCGGCGATGCACAGATGGACTTTTGTCCCCTCCAACTTGGCGCCGCGCACCAGGCGATAGAGCAGAGTGAACGCGGCCCGGCTGGCGGCTTCGCTCTCGACGTCCTCGTACGGCTGCCCGTTGGGGGCGCAGATGGGATGGAAGGAAACGTCGATGCCCGCATAGCCTGGTTCTTGAGTCGCCTCCTGCAGGACGCTGACGGCATTTTGAATGGCGGGATTGGCGCGCGAGACGGTGTGAACGATTGCCACTGCGGAGAGGTTTTCCCCCTGGGCGCGTAAGAGATCGAGGGTGGCTGTCACCACCTGAGGCTCGGTGCCCAGCGTGGCGATCAGCGTGCTTCGGCGATTTATGTCGTGTACCAACTCATGCTCCCCATCGAGGCTGGAAGATATTGTAACACAGATTCACAAAGTCGCTGCGGGCGGGAGCAACTTCAGTCCTTTTTTGGAGTAAAATAGGGCATCCGTTCTGAGAAGCTTTGAGCTTTGCCACGGATTCCTTCAGCAACCCTATATCATTCAACAAAGGATAGCGAAGATGAAAAGCCATAAATTGCTGATGATTCCCGGACCCATTGAATTCGATCCCGCGGTTCTGGCAGCGATGAGCGAGCCAACCAGCAGTCATACGGATACAGGTTTCATTCAGACCTTTGGTGAAGCGCTCGAAAAAATGCACCAGGTCTTCCAGTCACCCAAGGGTCAACCCTTTATTGTTGCGGCTACCGGGACGTTTGCGATGGATGTGGCAGCAGCCAATCTGGTTGAGGCGGGCGACCGGGTGTTGCTCCTCAACATCGGTTATTTCAGCGAGCGGTTTGGCGAGATTCTGGAACGCTATGGTGCCCAGGTTACCCAAATCAAAGCCGCCGTCGGCGCCCGCCCCGATCCGCAACAGGTGGAAGAGGAACTGAAAAAAGGTGGCATCAAAGCAATCTTTTTCTCCCATGTGGATACCTCGACCGGTGTTCTGAATGATGTCCCCACCCTGGCGCAGCTCGCCCATCAATACGACGCCCTGTGTGTGGTCGATGGGGTTTGTTCGGTTGCCGCCGAGGAATTGCGCATGGATGAATGGGGTGTGGATGTTGCCCTCACCGCCTCCCAAAAGGCAATCGGTGTGCCGCCAGGCCTGGCTTTATGGATGGTCAGCCAGCGCGCTCTGGAGGTGCGGCGCAACCGTAAGACGCCGCTGGCGAATTACTATGGTGACTGGTTGAAATGGCTGCCGGTCATGCAGGCTCACGAAGCCCGGCAATTCGATTATTTTGCCACGCCGGCGATCAACCTGATCCGCGCCCTGAATGTGAGCCTTTCCCAAATCGTCACGGAAGGAATGGATCAGCGCTATGCCCGCCATCGCCAGATGAGTCGCGCCTTCAAAGCTGCCATGACCGCACTGGAACTGGATCAGATTCCCCTTTCAGAAGAGGTCGCTGCCCATACGCTGACAGCCGTCCGTTATCCTCAGGGCATTCAGGCAACCGACTTCTTGCCCCGGGTTGCTCAGGAAGGCGTGATCGTCTCCGGTGGGTTATTGCCGCCTATCAAACAAACCTATTTCCGCGTTGGACACATGGGCAATATCAGCTTTGGCGATCTGATCGGCACGGTGAGCGCCATTGAACGGGCACTCGCCAGCCTGGGGTATCGTTTTGCGGTTGGCAGTGGCGTGGCTGCAGCCCAACGCGCCCTGCAGGACGCAGCCTAGAGCGCAAGATGCTTTTCGCTCTCCGAACAAGCACACCCTCTCTGTTACCGCCTGGTCAACCCGGGAGAGCACCCGTTTTGCCATCCATTGGCGTCCCACCCATCGCAGGATGGTCGTTTTACACTCACAGGAGCATCTCATGATCGAGGAACTGCCGGTTGAACGTCTGTATCACCGCTGTGACCCCGCCCTGATTCCGATCCCCTCCAGCCTGACTTCGGGGCGATTGAAAGCCATTATCGGTCAGGATCGCGCCGTCAAGGCAATGAAATTCGGCCTGGGCATCCAAAGCAAAGGTTTTAACTTATATATCTCTGGCTTGCCCGGCACTGGACGCTCCACCGCCATCAAACAATTCCTCGAGGAGATCGCTGCCGCTCAGCCCACGCCGCCCGATTGGTGCTATGTCAACAATTTCAACGATCCCAGCCGCCCGAATGCAATCCTGCTTCCTCCTGGTCGGGCAGTGGAGTTCCAAAAGGATATGGAGCGCTTAGTGAGCGAGGCGGTCAGGGAAATCCGCAGCGCTTTCGAGAGTGAGCAGTATGCTGCCCTGAAGGAAGAAACGCTGCGCACCTTTCAACAACAAAAGCAAACCCTTTTGGAGAAAATCAATCAGTTTGCCCGACAGGAAGGCTTTCTCATCCAGGCGACCCCGGTGGGTTTGTTGACCATTCCGGTGCTGGAGGGCAAACCGCTCGAGGAAGCCGAGTTCCTGCGCTTACCCGATGAGCAGAAAGAAGCCATTCTGACCCGCCAGAAAAAGGTGCAGGAAGCCTTAGAGGCCGCCCTGCGCCAGGCGCGCGCTGCGGATCGCGCCGCTGCCGAAGCCCTGCAACAACTCGACCAACGCGTTGCCACCTTTGCCATGCAACGCCTGATAGAAGAGCTCAAAGAAAAATACCGCCCGGTTGCCGAAGTCAACGACTTTATCGATCAGGTTCAAAAGGATATCCTGGAAAACCTGGCTCTGATTCGCGGTGAAGGCGAGAGCGAAGAAGAAAGCCAGACTTCTGCATCTGCCAAACGCAGCCGCCAGGCTCCGCTGCGCAAATATTCGGTCAATGTACTGGTGGATAATTCGGCACTGCAGGGCGCACCAGTCGTGGTGGAGATGAACCCCACCCTGCCCAATCTGTTTGGCAAGATCGAACAGGAAGCTCAATTCGGCACGCTGGTCACCGATTTCACCCTCATCCGCCAGGGCGCCCTGCACCGCGCCAATGGCGGCTATCTTGTCTTACCTTTTCAACAATTGCTGGCAAATCCGTTTGCCTGGGACTCATTGAAACGCGCCTTAGAGAACCAGGAAATCGTCATTGAAGAGATTGGCGAACGAATCGGATTCGCGACCCGCAGTCTGCGCCCCGAACCCATCCCCCTCAACGTCAAGGTGATTCTGATCGGCACGCCCTACCTTTTCTTACTGGCACAGGAGCTGGACGATCAATTTGCCGAGCTGTTCAAGGTCAAGGCGGACTTCGATACCGTGATGGAGCGCAACGAACAGCGCATCGAAGATTACCTGGCATTTGTCGGCACCCTGTGTGAAAATGAGGGCTTGCTCCACCTGGAACGCGCTGCCCTGGCGCGCTTTGTGGAAATCGGCTCGCGTCTGGCAGAGGATCAGCGCAAGCTATCGGTGCGCTTTCGCGAGCTTTCGGATATCCTGCGCGAGGCAAACTATTACGCCCAGCAGGATGGCGCAACCCACATTCAGGTCGAGCACCTGGAGAAAGCGCTCGATGAACAACGCCTGCGCTCCAACCTGGTCCAGGAGCGCATCTATGAAATGATTGCGCGCGGCACGCTGAAGATCGACGTGAGCGGTCAGCAAGTTGGACAGGTCAACGGTCTGTCGGTAATCACCCTGGGGGATTACCGCTTTGGTCAGCCAAACCGCATCACGGTCAGCGTTGGTTTGGGGCAGGAAGGTTTGATCGACATCGAACGGGAAGCCAAACTGGGCGGCCCGATTCACACCAAGGGCGTTTTGATCCTGAGCGGCTATTTGAGCCAGAAATTCGCCCACGATAAACCCCTGAGCCTATCGGCGCGCCTGGTGTTCGAACAGAGTTACAGCGGCGTTGAAGGGGATAGCGCCTCCAGCGCCGAGCTATACGCCCTGCTCTCGGCTATCGCCGGGTTGCCGCTGCGTCAGAGCATTGCCGTAACCGGTTCGGTCAATCAAAAGGGAGAAATCCAGACCATTGGCGGCGTCAATGAGAAAATCGAGGGGTTCTTCGATGTCTGTCAGGCTCTGGGGTTGACCGGTGAGCAAGGGGTGATCATCCCCGCCAGCAATGTGGAGAATTTAATGCTCAAAGCTGCCGTGCGCCAGGCAGTGCAGGAAGGCAAATTCCACATCTGGGCAGTCAACACGGTTGAAGAAGGCATTGAAATCCTGAGTGGAATGCCGGCTGGCAGGCGCGGCGCAGACGGGCAATACGAACCCGATACTTTCTTTGCCCATGTGGATGCACGCCTGCGCCAGATGGCAGAGCAGATCGAAAAATTCGGGCGTAGCCGCTCAGAGAAATCGGCTGCGCGCCCAGAAGGCGAATAGCACGCCGATCAAAAACAAGAACTAAACTAACGGCTGAGCGCGCATCGTGGCGGGGATGGGGAGCTCCATTAACTTTAAGATGGTGGGGGCGATCTGCAGGTGAGAAACGGTCTCGCCTGTCCAGCCTTTGCCCTGTAAGCCTGGCTCGATCAGATACAACGGCACATCGCGCACCTCAGCGGTCGTCCCTCCATGAATTTTATCGTTGTTGATTCCGTGATCGCCGGTAACCAGAATGGTATAGCCAGATTGCAGCCACTCGCCAATCAGGTTGGAGAGGATCACATCCTGTCGCATGGCTTGTTTGCGGTATTGCGGCGAGTCAGCCCCATGCGTTTCTCCTTTATAATCCATGCCCATGGGGTGAACGAGCAGGTAGTCTGGCTGGAATTTGCGTACCAGGGTAGCTGCGCTCAGAAACAGTTCCTCATCCGGGTATTCATCGCGCATATAGAATCGTCCGTGCTGGATGGTAGCCGTGGGATCGTCAACCTCGCGGTCGTTGATGGGATCATACGGAACTCGCTGGTAAAGCTCCGAAATCCAATAATACGCTGCTGCCGCGGTGACGCCGCCAGCCTCCTTCACAACTTGAAAGAGGTGCGGCTTGGTTGAAAGGCGGACAACATAGTTGGAAACCACCCCATGTTCGATGGTCGGCAAGCCGGTATGGATGGTCTCATACATCGGACGGGACATGCTGGGCAACTCCCCGTGAATTTTATATAACGTTGCCAGCTTGTTCTCAACCAGATGACCGAGAAAACCCATCCCTTCTACCGCGGTATCGAAGCGCAACGCATCCGACATGACCAGAATCACTTTCTTGGCAGGGCTCATGGCACTTGTCCTTATGACGAGGATAATGTACTTGAGGGGATATTGTACTCTATGGAATCAACTGTGCAACTGCGACTTGTCAAAAAGGTCTTCAAGTGGGGTCCTGCTAAAACAGGAACAAAAAGAGGGGATGCATCGTCTTAATAACACTTTTTGGTTGTTCTAAAGCCCTGCCTCCATTCATGGAAGCCTTGCAGGCTTATCTGGACGAGGGGAGCAGCCCTCACCCCCGTCCCCTCTCCCATGGGGCGAGGGGAGCAGCCCTCACCCCCATCCCCTCTCCCATGGGGCGAGGGGAGAGACCCTCACCCCCATCCCCTCTCCCATGGGGCGAGGGGAGATGAATTCCCTCTCCCTTAGGGAGAGGGCCAGGGTGAGGGATAAAGGCGAGAGCGCCCGGTCGCCTTGGCAGGGCGGAGGGCGACATTTTTGACGGGCTGCCTCAGTCCGGAGAAGACCGACCAAACCTTTTTGAGGTCATTTCGGTCGGAAGCGGCGTAGCCTGGCAATGAAAGCCGGGTTATAGTAATTAGATGACAAGAAGATGGAGTGAAACATGAAACAAGATCGCTTTCTGGCTTGGATTCTGGTCGGCATTGTACTGCTGGTCATTCTCTCCCTGGTCGTCTATTTTAACCGTCATCAAGCTCTGGAATATGGGGAGGAAAACTCGCCCGAAGGGGTGGTGCGCAATTATGTGATTGCCTTACTGAAAGCCGATTACAGCCGGGCTTACGGTTATCTCAAAGAGGGGGAATTCAAGCCCGATGAAACCCAATTTCGCCAGGCTTTTCTCACCCGTCAACTCGATCTGCGGGGGGTCAGCCTGGAGCTGGGCAAGGCAACCATCACGGACGAAATCGCCACGGTGGAGCTATACCTGATCCGCAACGCCAATGATCCGTTTGGGAATTCCTTCACCGAGAACGCTCAGGCAACCCTGCGCAGAGATCAAGACGGTAAGTGGAAACTGGAAATCATGCCCTACCCCTACTGGAACTGGGACTGGTATAACCCGTCTGTGCCCGTCCCTGAAGTGATCCCCGCGCCCGTTGGTCAGGACTGAGGAGGTCAGCCATGCAGATCATCCGCCGACTCTATTTTTATGCGGTGACGCTGGTCAGCCTTGAGACGGTCATCTGGGGGTTAATCGGCTTGCTGCGCACCGTCTTCTCACCAGCGCTGTTAGGCGCCAGCGCTGAACGACTGGCTGCGCCTCTGGCATTCATTCTGGTTGGCTTACCGGTCTTTTGGGTGCACTGGCGGGTGGCACAACGCACGGCAGCGCAAAATGCCGATGAAGCAATCTCGCGCATCCGAGCGGTATTCTTCTATGTTGCCTTGGCGGCAACTTTTTTGCCGGCTGCCCAAAACGCCCTTGCCTTTCTGAGCCGCACGCTCACCCAGGTTCTGGGCATTGATAGCAGTCAAGCCCTGCTGGGGAGCCGTCAAACCCTTGCCGATAACTTCGTTGCGGTGGGCGTGAACCTGCTCCTGGCAGCCTATCTGTTTCGTCGCAATCAACAAAACTGGCGAGGCGAGGTTTGCGAGGCACTCACCGAACAGGAAAAAGCCCGCCTCGGCGAGAATTACGCCGATGCTCGCCGTCTGTATCGTTATCTCTGGCTGGGCTATTCCCTGGCATTGACCGTGTTGGGCGTGCGCCAGATGCTGACATTTCTTTTGCTCTCTCCACAAGCCCTGGGAGCGCCCTCTGCCACGCTGCTCGCCAATGGGTTGGCTCTCTTAGCCATCGGTCTTCCCATCTGGCGCTTTACCCAGGCTTTGATCGATCGCTCACTTTCAGACAGAGCCGAAGCCCTCTCGTGGTTGCGGCTTGCCTTTCTCTATGCGGTGACCTGGCTGGGGATGTTCCTGACCTTATATCAACTCGGCAAGGTTGGTGAACTGATCTTGCGCCTGGTATTCGGCGAGAGCCTGAGCCTGACTCAGAGCCTGCAATTTCTGCGCCCGGCGGTTGCCACCGCCATCCCGGGTGGCGTCGTCTGGGCGTGGTATGGCTGGCAACGGCAGCAGGCTGTGCAGCAACGCGAAGCTCCGCTCCTGCAAAGGGCGCTGGAACGTTTCCATGCAACGATCGTGGCAAGCGCAGCCTTGCTGGTGATTCTGCTGGGCAGCGCGCGTTTGCTTGCCTTTGTGATTAATCAGATCTTCGGAAGCAGCAGTACTTTTAGCGAGAGCGGCAGAGGCGAACTCAGCGCCGCGCTGGCAAGCCTGGCAATCGCCATTCCCGTCTGGTGGCACTACTGGCGCCCTCTTCAGCAGGAAGCTGCTCAACCAGGCGAAGTGGGTGACCATGCCCGCCGCTCGCTGGTGCGGAAGGGGATGTTATATTTATGGATTTTTGTCGGTGTGGTCGGGATGATGTTTGCCAGCGGCAGTTTTTTCTTCGAAATCCTGCGCGCCGTTTTGGGGACACCGCCCGAGAACCTTGCCCTGGAGAGCCTGCTGCGCTTACGCCTGACGCTCATTTTTCTGACGGTGCTGATTTACCATATCCTCGCCTTGCGGCGCGACCAGCGCCTGGCAGCCGCTTCTCTGGCAGCCCGCCAGGCAGATTATCCCGTGCTGATCTGGCTCCCCAAAGAAAGCCCGATCGCCAGAGAGTTGCAAGATACTTTGCGGAAGGAAGCGCCCCACTTGCCTGTTTTCTGGCTGGAAGCGAATCAGCAACCTTCGGAAATGCAATGGAATCAGGCAAAAGCCCTGGTGATTTCCAGCCAGGCATTGGAAACTGCTCCAGCAGATGGAGCAAGACCATGGCACACTTTTGTCGGACAACGGCTTGTTATCCCCGACTCGCAGGGTGACTGGTATTGGGTGGGAGGAAGCACCTTGAGCGTTGCCACGCTTGCCAGACAGACTGCCAGGGCTTTACGCTTGCTTGCGGAAGGTCAGGCGCCGCCGCGCCAATCCGACAACGCTTTATTAACCTCGATTGCTTACGTGCTGGCGGTTTTGTTCCTATTGCAATTCGGACTGGTGATTCTGTTTGGCGGCATTGCGCCACTGGTGGATTGATTGCCCTGCCCGAGGGAAAGGCAAGGAAATGGATGCCGCCTCAAGGGTGCGATCCTGTCGGTACAGGAAAGAGCGGCTTTTCCCTGCGCCTGCTCAGGCTTGCGGCGGGGGTTCAATCGCCACAAAATGGGCATCTTTTTTGCCCAGCAGACCAGCGATCAGGTGGGTCATGGCATAAAGCTCCAGGGCAAACGGCAGGTAGCCGCCGTAACCCAGCAAAGGCATTTCGAAGATGCGCAACCAATCGGCATAGGAAATGGTGTAAATCCACTTTGGGTAGGAATAGTAATTCCACAGTTCCCAGCAAAAGCCACAGATCAACACCCCGACCCATAATGAAACCACCGGTCGCCAATCGCCTCTGGCGGTCCACTGTGCCAGATGACGATTGCCAAGCCAGACATTGATCGGCTCCAGGATAAAGTACACCGAAATCCACACAAATGGGAAGAACCAGCGCGGCCAGATCCAGAGCAACGCCAGCATCACCCAGCCGGCGAAAAAGAAAGCCAGGGTGGTGAAGCGGGTAGGCTGGATGCGCGGCCCACGCGGCAGACGTTGAATCCACTTAAAGCTGGCTGCCAGCTCGGCAGCGCAAAATACAGCCGGGATCACCGTGGTGAAGTTGAGCGTTGCCCATAAACGAAAGACAGGGGCAGTCAAGGTTTCGGTGCCAAGGTAGTGCCAGTTTTGAAGGCGTTCGTTAAAGAATTCAAACAACCACCACACAGGTGCCGAGAGCAGAAACAGGGACAGGAAGCGCCGCCAGTTGCGTGTGAGCATCGAACTGCCCCGCAGCCAGAAAGTAAGACCATCCACCGTCAGGCAAAAGCCCAGCCACAGGCCAAAAAACAGATAGTGCGTGCGTAAGCCGCTCAACCCCCAGTTCAATGCCCAGAATCCTGCTGTCAGGGCAAGCCCCAACCAAAAATGTAGGGGAAAAGAGCGCCTTTCACGAGAAGCTGCTAATTCGTAATCCATCCGACCTCCTCATCCCGTTGATACCCCTGGACCGGCAGCCAACCAATTGCGTTCCCATTCCAGTATCTGCCTTGCATCTCCTCCAGCAATTCTGAAAAGCCACTCAGGGACGATAACTGATCATCGCCACGCCGATAATCGAAAGGGCAATGCCAATGGCGTTGATCAGACTCACTTTCTCCCGCAATAAGAATAAGCCCAAGCCAACCAGAATAATATTGATGAACACACCGGTCACCAGATTGCCCGTGCTTAAGTTCCAACCGGCGCGGTACATCAAGACAAAGCCTAACTCAATCAGAAAAACCGATACCGCAACGGCGAATTGCACCCAACTGAGCTGTCGAAAGTGAAAGCGATAGCCTTCCACAGGTGGAAACAGGGCTAAAAGGGTGCCGCTGAGCAGGAGAACACCCACATAAATGCCAACAATCGAGACGATGGGATGAATGGTGGCAGGGATGCGTTTGACGAAGTGATGATAGGTGACCCCACCCAGGATGGCAAGCAAGGCAGAAATCAGGTACATGAAACGTTTCGCTTTCAAAAGTCACCCGGCTATTCGGTGGCAGAGGGGATTTCATACAGTTCGACCAACACCCCATGGGTGCTTTCGGGGTGAATAAAGGCATATTTCTTGCCATCTGCGCCGAGCCGCGGCTCTTCGTTGATCAAGCGAATGCCTTTTTCCTTCAACTGGTGCAGCATCCCCATCAGATCATCTACTTCCAGGCAGAGGTGGTGCATCCCTGGACCACGTTTGGCAAGGTATTTTGCCAGACCACTATCTTCGCTGGTCGGAAGCACCAGCTCAATCTCCGAATCGGCAACCGGCAGGAAAGCAACCTGAGCGGCTTCGGTTGGGACATCGCGTACCTCGGCAAGCGGTATGCCCAGCGCGTCTCTCCAGAAGGCCAGGGCCGCTTCCATGTCTGAAACAACAACAGCTAAATGGTTGATCTTGCGAATGGTGGGCATCCTACTCTCCTAAAACTGCGGTGGTTGGTATTCACCCCACACGCGGCGCAGGGTGTTACAAATCTCGCCAAGCGTGATGTCGTTCTCAACACACTCGATGAAGAGGGGCATCAGGGCTGCCTCCCCCCGCGCGGCGGTTTCCAATTGCGCTAACAATTCCTGCACCCGCACAGGGTCTCGTCTGGCACGCAACTCTGCCAGGCGTTGGCGTTGGGCGACTTCGATGGACGGATCGACCTTCAGGCGTTCCAGTTCAAGCTTCTCTTCAATCTGGAAGCGGTTCACGCCAACCACAATTTGTTCGCCGCGTTCAATCGCCATTTGTGCCTGGTAGGCAGCGTTCTGGATTTCGTTTTGGATAAAACCCTGTTCAATGGCTACCAGCGCACCTCCCAGGGCATCAATGCGGTCGAGATATGCCTGAGCACGCTGCTCGATCTCGTCGGTCAGATACTCGATCAGGTAGGAACCGGCCAGCGGGTCAATCGTATCGGCAACGCCTGACTCATAGGCAATGATCTGCTGGGTGCGCAGGGCGACGCGCACCGAGGATTCGGTCGGCAGCCAGAGCGCTTCGTCCATACTGTTGGTGTGCAACGATTGCGTGCCGCCCAGGACAGCCGCCAGAGCCTGAATGGTCGTGCGGACAATGTTGTTTTGCGGCTGTTGGGCAGTCAGGGTCGAGCCGCCGGTCTGAGAATGGAAGCGCAGCATCCACGAGCGAGGATTCTGTGCCTTAAACCGCTCGCGCATGATCCTGGCGTACAGGCGCCGCGCGGCGCGGAATTTGGCGATCTCTTCCAAAAAGTTGTTATGGACGCAGAAAAAGAACGAAATTTGATCGGCAAACTCATCCACGTTAAGCCCGGCCTGAATTGCCGATTCGATGTAAGCAATGGCATGGGCAAGCGTAAATGCCACTTCTTGAACGGCGGTCGAGCCGGCTTCGCGAATGTGATAACCGGAGATGCTGATCGTATTCCAATGAGGCACTTCGTGATGACAAAAGCGAAAAATATCGGTGATCAGGCGCATGGATGGCTTGGGCGGGAAGATGTAAGTCCCCCGCGCCACGTATTCTTTCAGGATGTCGTTCTGGATCGTGCCACGTAACTGGCGGATTTCGACGCCCTGCTTTTTGGCAACGGCCAGATACATTGCCAGCAAGATCGCTGCCGGGGCATTGATGGTCATGCTGGTGGAAACCTTGTCGAGAGGAATCTCACGAAACAGGGTTTCCATATCCTGCAAGGAAGAGATCGAGACACCCACTTTGCCCACTTCCCCGCTGGCAATGGGGTCATCGGCATCGTAGCCAATCTGCGTGGGCAGGTCAAAAGCAACCGATAAGCCGGTCTGGCCCTGTTCAAGCAAATAGCGGTAGCGCCGATTCGACTCCTCCGCAGTGGCATAGCCGGCATACTGGCGCATGGTCCAGAAACGGCCGCGATACATGGTAGGCTGGATGCCGCGCGTGAAAGGCGCTTCACCGGGAAAGCCCAGCTTTTCGAGATATTCTTCTTCTCCACAAGCCGGCAAGAGAAAGCGGGGTACCGGGATACCCGAGGAGGTGACAAACTCCTGCTGGCGCTCTGGAAAGCGGTTTAAAGTCGGCTGGAGGGTGTTTGCCTCCCAACGCCGGAATTCATCGTCTAATTTGCTCATGGGCAACCTCAGTTCATGTGAGTTTTCTCTAGTATACCTGAAAAATATCCGTTCATTTTTTACCCACTTTCGACCCAAAGATTTTGAGGGGTATAATCGGAAAGGACTGAATTTCTTAAAATCGTTTTTTCCTGGATACCTTGAGTGAATGAGCGATGAAAATCTTAACGGTAGATATTGGCACCGGCACACAAGACATCTTCCTCTACGATTCCCAATTGGATATCGAAAACGGCTATAAGCTGATCCTGCCCTCTCCGACCATGATGGTGCGGCGCAAGGTGCAGGCGTGTACACAGCGCGGCGATGCCATCGCTCTCTACGGCGTGATGATGGGCGGCGGCCCTTCGCACTGGGCTGTCGAAGATCATCTGCGCGCCGGCTTTGCGGTGTATGCCACACCGGCTGCGGCGCGTTCCTTCAATGATGACCTGGAAGCGGTTAAGCAGATGGGCATCCAGCTCCTCTCAGAGGAGGAAATCCAGGCTCTGCCGGCAGCGGTACAACGCATCGAACTGAAAGATTTTGACTTCCAAACGATTGCGGCGGCCTTTGGCCTCTTTGGCGTGGACTTAAGCAACCTCCGCGCGGTGGCAGTGGCGGTGTTTGACCATGGCGACGCGCCCCCCGATGTTTCCGACCGCCAGTTCCGCTTCGATTACCTCGACCAACGGCTGCGCGCCGCCAACCGCCTGAGCGCCTTTGCTTACCCCGCCGATCAAATCCCGCCCATTATGACCCGCCTGCAGGCAGTGGCAGCTTCCGCCAGAGGGTTGGATGCGCCCCTGGTGGTGATGGATACGGCTCCGGCGGCGGTCCTGGGAGCGTTGTTCGATCCTATCGTTGCCAAACGCAAAACCCTCATCATCGCCAACGTGGGCAACTTTCATACGCTGGCTTTCCGCCTGGGTGAGCAGGGCATTGAGGGCTTGTTCGAGCATCACACCGGTTTGCTCGACCTGCCAAAGCTGGAGACTTTGCTCGTCCGCCTGGCAGAGGGAACTTTACGCCATGCGGAGGTCTTTGATGATATGGGACATGGCGCCCTGGTCTACAACGGACAGCCGATCGACCTGAATGAAGGCGATTTTGGCGTAGCGGTTACCGGGCCGCGCCGCAAGATGATGAAGCCCTCCCGCTTACGACCCTATTTTGCCGCCCCCTTTGGGGATATGATGATCAGCGGTTGCTTCGGCTTGCTGGCTGCGGTTGGAGACTGCCTGCCCGAGCTGGCAGAGCCGATTCGGGACTCGCTCCAGGCTGCCCCCGACCGTGAGATTGCTCCCTGGGATGTCAATTAAGTTTAATGACCTCTGATTCATAGGCCGGTAATTCAGCGATCTGAATCAGGACACGCTGCGATAAAATTCGCTGGCTATCCACGTGTCAAGTCAAATGATAATGTTACCGAAAGCTGATCGTTCTATCAAATGATAATGTTACCAGACAGCATCTCTCCTTTCTGTCGGAAATAAAAAGGCAAGTAGTCATTGGAGAAAAGTG